>OBVT01000029.1_pt1 | contig 80287 bp, 55 predicted proteins | sample 1476231 | NCBI WGS metagenome assembly OBVT01 (sample SAMEA2580031, study PRJEB22360) | human gut metagenome | reverse complement strand
CCACGACCTTGACCACAGCCGCATTTCCAGTCTCTTTAACAGAATCCTTCTGCTTACTCAAGTTAGGAACAAAAAGCAAGAGGAGAATACTGATAATGAGAAGCACGACTAGCATTTCAATCAAGGACACTAAAATTCTTGATTGAGCATAAAAAAAGACTTGGCAGCCCACGCTACCAAGTGACATGAAAAACAAAAACATTCAGCGCGTAATCGCCTAAAGTACATATATAGTGTACCTTTATTTAGATTAAATGTCTAATGCAAAACAAAGAATACACAAAAAAGCCCGACTAAAAGCCGGGGGACAGTTCGAGGAATTTATTGAAAGACGCCAAAGTATTCCGATGACTATGTTATCACTTATCTGTGAGAATCGCAAATATAAAAAAGAGCTATGAGATAACCTCGTAGCTCTTGCCTATGATGGATATTCATTATAACACAAAAAAAGCCCTGCGTCAGATCGTATCTGTCCATAGTGGATGCAGGGGGATTGTCATTTCATGTATATTATAGCACAAAGAAATAAAAAAACGCACCAGACCCCGTAGAGTTACTGGCACTTTCCTAGATGTATTATACCAAATAAAAAAAGCCCCAGCAAACGCTGAGGCTCGACCACTACCACCATGATGTCCGAACTGTGGTCTGTCGGGAGGTGATATACTCCTTTTTAATTTTATAGTTTGCGTGGTCTATTTTCCAGTTTGCCCTTGCGTAGCTTGTGCTCGTTCTTCAATAGCCTTAACTACTGAGGCACTAGCTTCATTAATTGCCTTAGAGACCGCTGCCGTGTCGTTTGATTGACTATTCAAGAAACGGTCAAAGTCGCCATCATCCAACATCAAATGTTTAGCGCCGTTAGAACGTAGTTCATCCACTGTGCGCATAGCCCCAATACCGAAAACTCGGCCATTAACGACTCCAACATAACCTTGACTTCCTGACGTACTGCGTACTACATAATCCATATTTTCTTCTTCCTCTTTCTTATTCACTAAACTATCACCATCATTGATGATAACAACATTCTTATCCAATCCACCAGCTAGACCAGTGCTTGTAAACTGCCACCAGCGAGTGTGTTCCATATTCGGATACACGCCCCAATAAGGTTCTGGGCGTACCTCGTAGTCTGGATACGCTGCAATCCATAAGCTATTTGGATAGCATGCAGTAATCTGATCTACATACACGTTAGCCGATGTATATGGTTTGTAGCTGTAATAGATAGGCTCAAAACCATTCGCCTTACAAATGTCCATAAATGCCAATACTGCATTAGTGTTCGCTTGTTTATCACCGCTAGCGCCGTCCTCGTAATCACAAACCAAATAGCGTGGATGCGATGGTAGATTACTGATAAAGTGGTTAGCTTCAGCTTGTGCCGTTGCAACATCTCCACCAAAACGGGCAAAGTGATAGTAACCAATGCAATTACTTGTATTGGTTTGTTGAGTGGCTACTGGACTAACCCAGCCCACGCCCTCGGTCGCTTTGATAACCGTGTTATTAGTCCCAGACGCTTGACAGATACCAGTCAAGTCTCCCGGTTGATACGCTGATACATCGATAAAATAGGCGCTTTCAGTCATGCCATCGAATGGTAATTCAAACCATCCGACCATTTGTTGACTTGGTGCACTCCAGTCGATATAGCTGAAATTACCAGCGCTATCAAGATTTCGAGTGACTTTGCGTGTCCAACCGCCATTGTAGAGGGCGTCACCGTTGCCATCGATATTCTGCTCAATTGTAGTAACTGTGCCGTCTGGGTTTTCTGCGACCACAAAGCCAATATGTCCGAATTGGTGATATGGCAAGCAGTTAGTCACCCACACACTGCCCACTGGTGGATTGTTAGCGCCGTTAAAACGTGTGACTTTAAGTCCTAGACTTTCAGCACGGCTCAACCCGTCAATGGCGTTCATGTAGCTGAAATCATAGTTAAACAAGCCAGCATATTGTAAGACATAGTCAACTAAAGCGGCACATTGCCCACCGTAAGGATTAGTCGGCACCGTGACACGTTGATTCACAAGACTATCAAGAGTGTTTAATAACTGTGTTTTAGATGTCATAGGTCTCCTTTCTTATAATTATTTTTGAATGCTCTGTTTAATTTCCGAGATAGTTCTCTCTAACTCTTCGACCTTCTGTTTTAAAGCGTCAATTTCGCTTGTGGGTAATTGAGACTTTGTTACAAGCGGATCTTCCGCAAATTTATTTTGTTCTAAAACCTGTAGAAAAAAGTTATTATACGTCGGAAATAAACCATAGGCTTGGGAGATAGTCAACGATGAAGATTGTGTATTTTTAATTTCTTTAATATCAGCCCCAACCGCTTGAGCAAATTCTGTGAACTTACTCATAGCGCTCACGCTTTCGCTGTATTATAAACACTCACAAGGTCTTCTTGCTCGATAGTATCGAGACGCCCACCCAATTCAGTCATTTTCGAGATGATACCGCTGTTGGTATTCCCGCCAGCTGATTCGATGTTATCAGCAATCTCCTTGAGTGTGTTAAGGTTTTCAGGGGCTCCACCAATAATGTCGGCCTTAACTTGTGTGATAGCTTGTGTCAAGCGTTCTTCACTGACACCAGTCGCCTTACTGGCAATAGATGCCTTAATTTCTTTAATGTCAGCACCTACGGCTTGGGCAAAATCATGTAATTTACTCATTTAGTTATTCCTTTCAAATTTTAGCTAGATTATAGACATTAACGAGGTCTTCCGTGGTATCACTGCCACCAGTAATCAACCCGGACTCTCGCAATTCATCCGCTAGTAGTTTTAGTTTAGGGCCTTTGTCCGATGGGATAGCACTGTCCACATTCAGTGAGTTCTTCACTTTCACTTTGAAATTGTTAGATGGGAAAATGTGCCCTTCCAGTTTAATTTCAAGGTAGTAAGTGCCAGTAGCTACTACACTGCCCATTGAGAATGAGAATACCCCACTTTCAACGGTAACGTCTTGATAGAGTGCTACTGTTTCATCGTTGGAAAGTGTGAGCTTACCAGTGCCGGACAGATTCATGCGTTTTCCATCGTACCCTAGAATTTCAAAACCAAACACGGAAGTGGTGTCCCCAGATTTGAGAACATCCCCTCCCTCGATTTGGTTGATAGAGGTCATGAGCTTAGCCATAGGCTAGTCCTCACGAGGTTCGTTGTAGTTCAATGCACGTTCACTATCTGCCACACCCTTAGTTGTTGGGTCAGTTACGATACCCAAAATTACCAAGATCACAACAAGGGTATTAACACCCTCTTGAATATTGCTAGGGATATTAAGCCCGAATTGTTGCAACATAAGGAAAACTGCTGAGATAAGAGCTACTAGAGTAGCTTTGTTTTGCAAGCGAAGTTTAAAATTAATCATTGTCATTATTCTCCTTTTCTTCTTTTAAAAAGAATTTCTCTTTATCGATATTTTTTTTTACATACTTGTCAATATAAGGGATTTCAACCCCTAATGCTGATAGACTAGCCAAAATGCTTGAGCCGTACGCTGCTATCATTGCAAAGATAAATGTATCTATGACACTACCTAAATTCATGAAAACTGCGAACGGGTAGAAGATTGCCACAAACGTGAACATGGCTATATGTCCGACTAGCCCTTTTCTAAATTTCGAGCTTGAAAACTCATGGAAGGCCCAAGCTTTGGACACACCTATGATGATGTCGCTGAAAATGATAACCATTAGCAGAAACACCCAAATGTGTTCGTCTATTCCGTGGTCGTAGAAATCTTTGACCACTTGGAAGATACCAAAGATTCCGTCTTGTTTGTGCATTTAACACTCCTTAACATTTTATTTGACCCCCATTTTTTAAAACAAGAAATTCTTAATAATTTCGTCCGCAATAGCCTTGTGCCCTAAATCACCCGGGTGACTTGCCACACCAGCATTGGTAATAGTGTAGTTGGAACCATCTGGAAGTCTCAAAACCTTGCCCATTTCAGACTTGTACTTAGCATCCTTAGAATACTGATAGATGTCAACGAATGTAACGCCCAATGGCTTACAGATACGCTTGATTCTCTCTACGAAGTCTGGTGAAGCATAGTAGATACCTACCCAATAGATTAGAGCCTTCGGAGACGCTGTCCTAATCCAGTTAACGAGGTTTGGAATATCTGTTTCAAGATTCTTGCGTTTCTCGTCGGTATTCAAGTTGTCGCCAAACTGCAAAATGACAATGTCTGTGTCTGGGCCTAGTGATTGCTTCATTTTGCTGTCAAATGTACCTCGTCGATTATTTGGATCAGATTCCCAATCCGCACCATTCCCACGCTCTACTACTGCGCTAGGATTCTTAGACAGAATGTAATTTTTAACAAGAGTGAAGTAATCTTTATCCGGTGCACTAGCGGCCATCCCCATACCCTTAAGCCATGGGTGACTTAGGATTGAGTTACCAAAGACCGCTACACGGCTAGGGATATTTGAAACTGTTGACAGATTGCCATTGTTATCAACTAACAAGCGGAACTTAGTTCCGTTAGGACTGGTAATCATTGGCGTCTTCTTGAAGACTTCGAGTTCTGTAACAATAGGTTCGATTTTATCAGTTCGCTGTTTTAGGGTCTCTGCCTTCTCGGTAGCAGTCTCATTTGCTACACGATAGGTAAACGGAATAGCCTGCCCTGTTTCGTACATGATTTTGCCAGAATATCCTGCGTTATTGGTGACGTGTTGAGCGTCCTGGATCAAGTTGCGTTCGCCTTTTGAGGCGTATACACGGTTATCATGCGATTCAAAAAATAGCTGTTCACCGAAGAAGATTTCCTTGTCTTCACCGCGAATATTAAGTGTATTATATCCAGCTGAAAGCTGTTTCTGGAACACTCGAGGAGATACAATCAAATCATTCTGGTCGATGTTCCCGATGGCAAAATTGTATGTTCCTGCGTCCTTGACATAGACTTGAATTGTGTCGATAAAACCACGGCTCTTGTCCCATTTCTTGATAGGGCTCATGTATCCGAGATTGTTAATCGTCGTTACTTGTGTAGTATCAATGCCAGTGATGTCTGAACCAAACTGCACTTTTGATGTATCCGGCATGACGAATGGCACTTTTGAAGCAATGGCACTGGAGCCAAAATCAAGGTTTTCAAGATAGTGAGCTTGAGCATTTCCACCTTGAATTACCTTTGTAGGTTCGTCTGATGTCAAACGACTAATAAGGATATAGCCGTTCGCTTCAGGCGTGAAATCTTGACTGACTAACACGTCTGTAGTAGAGAACGTTTTAAGTTTCTTACCCGAAATGTCAAAGTAATGAGTGAACACCCCACGGACATTTTTCAGTCCGTAAGTCACGCCAGCTTGCATGTAGAGCCTAGGATAAGTGCCCCATGTCGGTGCGTCGTATGTACCGTTTCCACTACCAGACCAAGCCTTCCCGACCTTAAATGTGCGTTCGTCAACTAACTGTTTAACAACATTGACGAAACTGAGTTCTTCAGGCTTAACATCTAGTGTTAATTTAGGGATTTTAAGAGAGATATACCCGTCTGGCAAGTTTGAAAAATCAACGTTAGCTTTTTTTAGATCCTCAAGAGAAGCGTTAAACACCCTAGCGGTCTCGTCTGGCTTAGAAGATACATAGAGCATGCAATCCTCTGGTGGGATATACTCCATAGTAACTAAGTCGTCCGTTTCAGAAAACTTCTTAACAAGTCGTCCGCCGTCGCTGGAAATCGCAAATGAGAAGATCCCACGGATATTTGATAGATAGTATTTAAACCCTTTTTTAATTGGGATTGGCATGAAGCGAAGCCATCCGTTGGAGGCCCATGTTCCGATGGATGTGTTGTTCCAAAGATAGACTGAGCCTTCAATCTTATCTCTTAGAAGTTGCTCGATTGATTCCGTGAAGTCGATGTTGTCAGCTGTCACTTCATCAACATTCAACCCTCTGGATTGATAGACACCGCCCTCTTTCCAGTGACGGTCCCCTTCGTTGAAGTAATACCATTTCCCTGTATTACTTGCTACTACGATACCATTGGCACCGTTTGGGTAAGTACGTTGAATCTCTTCCAAAGAGCTAAGCACAGCCTTAGGAGCGTTTGACGAAATGGCATTGAGTTTTGACTCAACCCATTTAGTACTAGCCTTTCCGTCAAGATTCTTAGAAATGTTGTCGAGACGGTCTGGGAGCGTGTTATAGGTATCTCTGGACTTAACTACTTCCATATCAGTATTTCCACTCTTAGCAGCATCATCGTAGGTGATTTCCATACCTCGAGCGATAGCCTCACGGACATCGGCTCCTTTAGTTTTTTTGCGGATAGCGTCCACAAGGACACTGATTTTATTAGTGTTTTCGAGAGGGGTCACATCATCGTATAGATTCAAGCGTCCCTCTGCTTCATTTTGTGGCATTAAGCACCTCCTAATTCATTTCTTAAGCGAGCAATTTCAGCTTCTAGCTCACTGATACGCTGAGCACGCTCTTGCTGGCTCATATTGTAAGCTGAAAGTTTAGCATCGTAATCAGCCTTAGCGACATTGTAATCTGCAAGAGCTTGATTATACGCTGTTTTCTCTGCTTCTGTTGCGTTAGCTCCTGGGGCCACTGGGGCTTTAGGCTCAACAGGTTTAGATTGACTAGCAGACCTAAGAGCAGCTAATTGAGCATTTAATTGTTCAAGCTTCTTCTGTTTAGTAGCTATTGACTGATCTAACTTGAGTTTTTCAATCGAGCTATCGGCTTCTTGCGTTTGCAACTGATAAGCTGATAATGATTGGGATTGTGAGCCGATAGTTAAATCAACTGACTGTGGATTGAGTATATCAATCTTTTTTTCTAAGATTTGCAATGTTTCAATTCCAGACAGCGGTGCGTTGATGATCTTGTGTTTGTTCCCAATTCTGAACTTACTATATCGACTATCAATCAAATAGCGCTCAACTGCTGAGATTGTCCATTTAGCCAGTGCAATCTTCTGATTTCGCAAATACTGCTTACCACGAGCCAAGAGAATGCTAGGATTGTCAATTTCTGTCCAGATTACAGACTTACGAATGAACCCAAACTCTTTAATCAAATCCTCGTCAGCAAGATACATCTTCCCGTCATTAACACTTCGAATATCTAATTGTGCTCGTGTGACATCAGGGCTCTGGTCTTCGTCTTGCCCTTGGTTTTGGCTTTGCAAGTCCGCCCCAATCGGCACGATAATGGTAGCAAGGCCGTCAAAATCGACCTCTCGACTGGCTGATTTGATGTTTTGGCCCAGTTTAATTGGGCTTTCTTTGGTAACTCCAATTTCCTTGGTCCAATCCACGTATAGTCTTGTATTGAGCTCTCTTAACGTGAGATAGCCACCGATATTATTGATAATCCGTTCCTTAACCGTCTCCCAGCTCGAATCATATCCGATATAGCGAAAAGGACGGTCTGATTTACCGTGTACTGTGATATTTCTAGGAGTTATCCGCTTAAATTCCTCGATTTGAACGTTTGCGGAATCAAAGATTATCTTGAAATAGTCCTCAGCACCCTTATTAGGCAGTTTCTGAAACCATTGAGCCGAATCATGGAGATATGACAGGAAGTCTTCACAGACAACTTTTTGAACGAATCCGTTCGTTGACATCTCGTTAGCCATTGTTAGGACTCGACCGACAAACTCAACTTCGTTATCTCTTAAGTTGACAACTTCGATGATTGATTTGAACTGAACCATCTTTTGATACATAGTATGATCTAGCGGAATTGCAAACTCTAACTCATGAATACTGTTAATCGCTTGTTTGATTTCACCATGAACAACCTTATTCCCTCTTGGGCTGTATGGGTCGTGAATGACTCTACGGCTTGCAGTGGTCCGATTAAGCTTGTCCCATCGCCTATCAAGGAAACTAGGCCACCAGTAAATGGCATAGCCTGCCTTTTTAGCAAGTTCAACAGGACGCTCTGGGACATTTATCTTCTTCCCTTCAAGATACTCTTTCGAGCCACTTGAAGTGACTACGTAGAAGTGAGATTGATATATACCACTGTCGCTATTGTGGTCGACAGAATTGATAGTACAGTACCAATCATCTCCCCACTTCAAAGCATCGTACCAAATAAGGTCATCTTGTCCGGACTGCTCCGACCAAGTTGGGACTTGCAAGCCAGATATACCATTGCTAGACCTTAAACCCTTGACACGGATAGCGTAGCCTGTGCTACTGATGTTGAAAATTTCAATGCTATCACAAGATACTGTCATGCCATCACCTCATTGGAATAGTGCATTGCTACTGTGCCATTCCCTTGTGCTTCGAAATAGTTGATACCGATGTCGAGCGTTAGAGCAAAATCTTTGTTCTCGCCTTTTTTCAAGTAGTAAATGGTGCCGTTAGCGTCTTTTAGCGTGATATCCTCACTACAGATGATTACTGGGCTGATTGATGTATCTCCAGCGTTGACGAAGTAAACGGGTGTCTTCTTCTTCTCGTAGCCTAGATACCATTTGGTCCATGTTGAATTATCATTTTCAAAATCAAACGTGTCCCAAACATCATCGAAGTATTCATCTTCATGGAATGCGAATGGATAGCACTTAAACACGATGGTAGCGACCAGATTCTTCTTAATCGGATCGTCTGCTACCTTGATGTGCTTAACCTTGCCCATCCAGTAATATCGACGGTCGTGAGTATCTCTTAATTTCCGCTGGGTTTTAGTAACCATGCTTGACTTAATCTGTCTTTCAGCAATCTTACGATTCTCGTAAGTAGTGAATGGCAACTTAAACTCGTATGTAATTTCTCTTGATTCGAATACACGTTCACCAAGAGCGCTAGAAAAATCAAGCTCCCCTTGCATATAAGGGATAGACTCGACAATCTCTTTCTCGTCCGGTGTGGGTGCTTCACGTTTCTGTAAGTACCAACCAGCGTCACGACTATTAAAATCGCCAAACGCTATATATTCTTTGATTTTAGTAATCATAATCTGTGTCGTCCTTTCAATGTTTTAATCGTATCAATAGCATTGTTAAAGTTGTTAACAGTGCCACCTACAAGAGCACCAGTATCAAGCACCATGTTTTGGCCTTGTGCAATTTGTTCCTTGACGTCTACAAGAGCGTCAATCACATCATTAAGTAAGCCTGCTGAGTGAGCAGCATAGGCTTCTTGGCGTGCTGAAATGGTAGCGTCTGGTGTTTTATCACGCAAGACTTCCATTTTAAGCTGACTAGCCATATTTGAAGTGGCACCAGTCAACATCGCATTAGCTCGGACATTGAAGCCGTTAACTTGGTCACGGATAAAATCAAGGCTATTAGCTACTTCTGGCGCTGATTCGTCGATACCTCGAGCAATACCAAGGCCAATCCACCAACCGACTTCATCACGGAAGAGGTGAGAAGGTGAGTTGATTTTGGCTTTCGCTCTTGCTGCTCGTTCTGCTTGTGCTACCAAGGCGTTAGCTGCCGCTGTAACCGCTCCAAGAGCTGAGTTCATACCTGCTGCAAGACCTTGTCCGATGTAAGCACCGGCTGCGAAGAACGCACCATACCCAGACCTAGCCGCTGCTGCCGCTTGGTTAACCGCTGCTTGTGTAACTGCAACTAATTGCTGACCACTTGACTGCATAGCTGAGACCATTTGAGCGCCGCCTGTTCTTACCGCGGCAACTACTTGATTCATGCCGTTTCGGACTGCTGACACGATTTGATTCATGAAGGCTTGCGTGCTAGCGACCATTTGCATACCACTAGAGCGTAGTGCTGAAGTCATTTGCATAGATCCAGACGTTACCGCTTGGACTGCTGACATCATACCTGCACTCACTGCCATACCTAGTGACATCATAGTTGCCTGTAATGTCATTGCTGCCGCTCCAACAGTAGCGAATACGCTAGCTAACATCATGACTTGGGCACTTACCATAGCAAGTCCAGCACCAGCCATCTGAGCTGAACTAGCAAGCATAGCAAGCTGACTAGATACCATGGTAGCCATCATGGAAACCATGCTGAAACCAGTCTGAGCAGTCATGAGTTGAGCACCAAACATAGTCACTGCTGACCCTGCCATCATGAGCTGTGATGTCATTTGCATCAAGCTAGTAGCGAACATCATGAATTGAGTGTTTAGCATGGTCAATGAAGTACCAATCATCATGAATTGAGTACCTACAAGTGTTAAGCTAGTACCTAGCATTGTTGAGCTAGTAGCCATCATGGTCATGCTCGTAGTGATCATAGTTAGTTGAGTAGCCAACATCGTTAAGCTAGTAGTTAGCATAGTCATGCTTGAGCTGATAGAGGTCATACTAGCAGTAAGCGTCATTGAAACTGTACTGAACTGAGTTAGTCCAGTAGCGGCAACCATCAAGGCTGGTGCTAGTGTCATGATTTGTGTTCTAAACGCTGTGATAGGGGCTACAATAGCCGTTAAACCAGCAAGCGATTGACTAGCTTGACTAGAGAACGTGCTAAACGCTGTTCCTGCCGTAGTCAACAATGATTGTAAGTTAGTGAATGATGATTGAATACTTGTAATCGTGCTAGAGAATGATGTCAATCCGGATACAGCGCTAGACGCTGAACTAGACACCTTGCTCATACCGTTTCCGAGTTGGGTCATACCAGTCCCAGCTTGAGCAAGCCCCGCTGAGTTGTTACCGATAGAACCGACACCCTTGGCCACTGCTGCAAGAGATGCAGCCATGTCTCCAAGATTTGTGTTGGTAATCTTAACGACACCATTAGCAAGCTGATTGAATCCAGACCCTGCTTTTTGTGCGGCTGTACCGATAGAATTGAACACATCAGCCAATCCATCGAGAACTGACCTAATGGCACCACCAGCGGAATCGATTACGTCTGAAATACCTTCAAACGCTGATTTGAGACCGTCTCCGATACCTTTGGCCGCAGTGCTGATTGATGTTCCAACAGATTGCACAACATCAGCAATTCCTTGCAATGCTGCTCCGATAGCTGAACCAGTAGCACTGATAATGCTAGCTACACCACTCAACGCCGTACTAATAGCTGTACCGATACCCATTGCAGCGGTAGCAATTGCCATTCCTGCTGCTGAAACAACTGAGGCAATGCCACTAAATGCAGCGCTAATCACACCACCAATTGCGGTAATAATAGGCACGATTTGAGTGATAGCTGTAACAATCGCTGAAATGATTTGACTGATGATAGGCGCTAACGTTTGGACGACTGTAACAATGGCAGAAATCACTTGACTAATGACTGGCGCCATTGTTTGAACGACTGTAACGATGCCTTGAATCAAGGTCATAATGACTGGTGCCGTTGCTTGAATAGCTTGCACAATCAATTGCAATACCATTGCAATCTGTGGCCCGAATTGTCCAATGACTTGAGCAACTTGAACAATGCAATTCGCGATAACCGGTGCGATTGCCACAATGGCGTTAGCGATTATTTGAGTTACTGCCGTGATAGTATTACCGATAATTTGGACGATCGGAGTAATTGCTGTGGCCACTTGGCTGATAGCTGAGCCTATAGCAGAAACTAGTCCGCTGAATGCACTAATAATAGCTGGCAACGTTCCCAAAATAGAAGTAAAAGCATTACCAAATGCCGTAATGGCTGGGGCTGCGTTACCAATAGCTGTACCAACGGCTTCAAAGAGTGGTGAAAGTTTGGCAAGCCCTGGCGCAGCTTCACCGACCGCCTTGATGACGATACCGAATGCCGTGCCAAAGGCTTCAACGATAGAACCTGCTGCCTTCCCAATTGATTCAACAACAGTTCCGAACGCTGAACCTATAGAGCCAATAATTTGTGAAACACCGCTTGCGTGGCTTGCTAGTAGTGAGAACGAAGCAACGATCAATGCAATCCCTGCACCGATTCCGACGGCTGCGATAGCTACGGCACCACCGAACGAAAGCAAGGTTGCTGGATTCAATCCTTTAAGGCCTTGCAAGACAAGTTTCATACCTTGCCCGAAACCTTTGTAAGTTTCAGCAATACCTTTGAATATAGCTGTCAAGATCCCTTTGATTGCATTACCAGACGACTTGATAACGTTTGATATGCCGCTGAATAGCTGAGTAATTGTCGATTTAGAACGTCTCGCACTATTAGCGGCTTGCTCTGTTCCTTCAGCAGCGTCCTCTCCGAACTTCTTGAACGGATTTAGACTCTTGATGAAGTCCAACCCTTTCAATGCAACACCTACCGCTGAAATACCAGCCTTGGCAGTCATGAACCCTGCTACCATTGCCAAAATCCCGCTAGTGATACCGTTTAAGATTCCCGGCGGAATTGCACTGATAAACCTAGATATTGCTGAAACGACTTGAGATATCCAGTTTACAAGCGTTCCAAGAGCTGAGCCAATGCCTGAAATGATTGACTGCATTTCTGAGCTACCCAGCACCTCACCAAGTGATGAACCGATAGTTTTAAGAGCGTTCCAAGTATCTTGCACTGCCGCTTTGAACGATTGAAACGCCCCTGTATCAGCAAATGAGCTGATAAAGCTCCTTACTGATGTTGTGGCAACGTTTAGAGCTTGTGAAATACCGTTAGCAATGTCCCCAAAGACTGAGCCAATGCCCTGCATGAGCTTGCTACCATCAATCTTGCTAAATAGCTGCTTGATTGAGCTTGAAATGTAAGTGAAGGTAGCACCCAGATTTTTCAAAGCTCCTGTATTTGAGAAGCCTTTCCAAAGCGATTGCAATCCACTGCCAATCTTGTCAGCAATGGCGTTGATATCAACCCTTTCGAGGGCATCCGTAAGCCCTACGACCGCCTTGATGCCAATTTGATTGAGTTTTTCAAATTGTGGCATCAACTTGTTAGCAAGAGATTCTTTCATCCCATCAATCGCTTGGTCAACGGTTTTGAACTCTGTGGCCATCTTGCTGAAGGTGTCGTTATTACCGACCTTTGCGATAGCGTCAAAGAAGTCTTCAGTCTTAATCTTGCCATCTTGGACAGCTTGCACCATCTCATCGGTACTCATGCCCATTTCTTTCGCAATGGCGGCAATACCTGCAGGCGTTTGCTCTAGCATGAGTTTGAAGTCTTGCCATTGAACCTTAGGCTTAGCTGCCATTTGGGTTGCTTGTTGGCTCAAGGTCTTCATGGCTTGTTGTGGGTTTTCTGCTGCCGCCGCAAGACCACCAAACCCCTTAACGAGCTCGGTCGTATTCTTTGTTCCAACGGCTGCTAACTGTGAGTAAGTGCTGGCCATGTCGGACGCTGAATAGATTGTCTTGGTAGCGAAATCCTGCAACTCGCCTTTGACTTGCTTAATTTGGTCGGTAGGCATGTTGATCTGTTGCATATTGCCTTCAAAGGTCTTCCATGCCTTAGTAGAACTGTTAAGTTCACCTACCATGGACTTCATGCCATTACCAAGGGCGCTAATACCGCCCATGATAGCCCCACCGATTAAGTTAGCACCTAATACAGACTTAAAGACCGAACCAACCTTACCGGCTGAACCTTTCAAGCCTTCTAACGCCCCTTTGATACGTTTAGCCCCACTCTCAGCGTCTTTGCCGTCAAATAACGCCTTGATGGTGACTGTACCATCTGCCATAGATTATCCCTCCTTTCTAAAATTCTTCTTCGTATTCTTCTTCCTCAACAATCTCGTAAGGGAGAGCATAATCTTTCTGAAGCTTACGCATTTCCTCTTTGTATTCTGCCGAGTCGCCCTTTTGCGGCTTCCATTTCCGGATTTTGATAACTTCCATGAATTTCGTACCCTCTGGCAATCCAGAAAGTAGAGCGTTGAATTTCTTCCAGTGAAGTTTCCCTTGAACATCGAATAGATCAATGCCGTAAGCTTGCAAAAATGACGCATAGATATAGTCACCATCAAAACGAATGTCATAAGGAGCTTTTTCTTGTCCGCTATTGTTTGCTGTGGTCTTCATAGGGTTACCAGCGAGGTCATACTCGACATGGTTGTCCTCTACCGTTGAAAGACTGATATGTTCTTCGAAAACCTCGTTAAACACCTCAGACATTTCCTCGACGGTGAAATCTTCTAAAGTCTCACCGGTCAAGATTCGAATACCAAAATGTGGTTTAACAAACTCTGGGACATCTTCATCCCTCCACATTTCAAAGAGCCGTAGAATGTTATCAAAGGACAGATTAAGAGGAAACTCTTTATCATCGATTACTAACTTGTCTGTTAGTTTTCGTGATAAATCAAGCATTTAGATACTTGTCGAGGGCTGCTTTTGAGTTTTGACTTTCAAATTCCTCTGAAATGCCTTTGATGGCTTCAATGAGATAGAACATGGCATTGATTGTTGACTGCCCAGCGAATGCATAGACTTGTTTAAACGCCTCTTCATCGTTGAAGACTTGGTTAAAGCCGTCTTCTACCAATACCTTCAACGCTCCAAGAGCTTCTTCATCGCTTGTGTCTTGGAAAGCTTGCCCTTTGGCTTGCAAATCTTCACCAACTGCCTTCATGCGTTGAATGTTGCTATCTGACACAGGGAAATTGAGTTGGAACTCACCGAAATCCACTGGAATGACATTGCTACGTTTCTTAATTACTACCATGTTGTTATTTCTCCTTTTTTGAATACGAAAAAAGAGGGTAAGGGCTAAACCCCACCCTCTTAGTTGTCTTATCTTGTTTTATTTAGTTAGATTATCCGCCTACTACTGGTGTCCCAGTTTCTCGGGCAGCACGGCCAGAAGCTTCTGAACCAGTTCCAGCTACTGCTGCGGCTGGTGATGCAGCGACTTCGTGTTTTTCTGGCGTACGTGACCAGTTAACTTGGAACTTGATTGTTTCAAGCTCAGACGCTTCACCGTCACCCACTTCGATTTCAGAAAGTCGAGCAAGACCTTCTTTGTAAGTTTTGCCATCAGCGGTAACTTCTTTGTACCAAACGATAAGGTCATCAGCTACGGCATCTTCCTTGTCTACGACAAAGTTTTGAGCTTTATCAGCATAGTCACGGTGTCCTTCAAACGAACGACCACGAGATTTTGAAGTGATAACTTTTTCTTTGGTTCCATCGCCGTCAAAGTAAGCAACGTCATCGTCTTCTGCATCGTTTTCTGGTGCAGATTCTTTGATGCCCTTGGCAATCCACATATACTTATCTTCAGTTGGTGGAGTGTCTGGATGTTCTGAATCGAACGGTGCGATATAGTGTTTGCGAATCGCATTTTTAAATTTAGCCATTAATTAAGGCTCCTTTCTACTTCAATAGTTGCTTGTAGGTCAAGCAAGTAAATGTAAAAGCCCTGCTCGTCGGCATCGTTTAAACTCGGTGTCTCGACGGTCAAGGCTAGGAATGTATATGAATTGTTTTTACTTGGTAGCTCAAAGCCAATCTTTGAAAGCTCGGTGTTTATCTTCCACAAGATAGCGTTTAGCATTTGCTGGTCCTTTGATTTAATGGCTATCTCATAAGGTAGCGATAGAATCTGGGTGCCAGCCATGTCTTCGTCTTCCACTTTGCCACCGGGCAAGGGATAGACTGAAAGGCTCTCGTCTTCTGAAAGATAATCAAGTTTGCATTTCAACGGCAGTCCAAGCGTATTGATGAAGCTTGCGAGAACTTCTGAAAAATCGTTGTCGTTCATTAATTAACCCCCATGGCACGAAGTGCGACCTTGCCCCAGTTCTTACCATGCTTAGGAATAGCTTTCTTATCCCACCGCTTGCCAGTTCCGGGTGTAGTGTATTTGCTGAAAGTGAAGCTCCTATTTTTGTTATAACTAGACCCATAGAATTGAGCTCTTGCATAAGGTCCCGGATATCTAACACCATCGCTAAAAGCTGAACCGCTAGCGCTCAAAGTTCCATCTCTACGAGGGATGAACTGTTCCATGTCATCTATCATTTGGCTAATCATGGCAACTTTCCCACGTTTGACCGCTTCGGGACTGCATTTCTTTTCAAGCCCTTGCAAGTCAACCTTAACGGTTACATTAGCACCCATCAGATCACCTCGATTTCATAACAAAACACTTTATTTTGCCTTGGATAGTAGACTGGAATAATGGAACGAATCTTATAATCACGTTTACCGTCGTTAATCAAGCCGTTTTCAAAGCTTTCATCAAGCACCACTGAGCAATATTTCGGATAGACGAACAAAACACTGGGTTTTGATTCGCTACGGTTGTTAGTTGACCCGCTAACATTGAACTGTCTATCAAATCTAACGGGTTTTAGGGTTGTGGGCTCATCATACGTTACTTTACCCCAGACATCCGTTTCTCCCGTTAATTTCTTGATAGTGACAGTATCAACTAACATGCGTTTATCTATCATAGCCCACCGCCTTACAGCCAAATCCAGCTAGTGTCAGCCAGTTTAGAGCGTCAAGGGATAGATTGTATCTCTGACCACCGTTGGACGATTTAGAGCCGTTCTGATAGCTTACATGAGTACGTCCGACAGTCATGCTTGCCAACGATGTCTTATCCTCTGCAGTCATAATGCCGCTTGAATCGAGATAAGCGATTTGATAAGCTACCGCCTTTTTGACCGCTTGCCTTCGTGGCTCGAAGTCTGTTTCAAAATCGGTGAAATCGTAGAAGTTTTTGATATATAAATCAACAATGAGCTTAGCTCTAGCCGCTAGTGTTTCAAAGTCTTCTACGTCTTCAAAACCAAGTTTTAAAAATTCTGTTTCGGTTAAATAGGTCATTTAACCACCTCCTTCTGTTATTTTAGGAGGTCTAAGAGTTCCGCTTTGGTAAGTGCTGAAATACCAGTCAAGCCTCGTTGTTGTGCAATGATTCGCAAGTCAGAAACGGTCTTGTCTTCTAGTGTTTCAGTCACTTCCACTACTGTTTCAGTAGCGGAAGTAGGTTCATTGTCGCTCAAATGTCGACGCATTAGCATACCCATTAAGCACCTCCGAACTTAACCACCTTAGAGTCGTCGTACAGGTAGACACCGTAATATTCATCGCCAGAATAAACAGTGGTTTTCTTCAAAATGTCACGGTCATTTTCAATCATGACATCACGTTTCAAATTGATCACGAATGCTCCATATTTGGCATCGTCGTCTGTGTCTGTTTGAAGTGAAGACACTTTAACGAGGAAGCCTTTACCTTCTTCAACTTTCTTAGTGCGGACGATTTGCACGCCAGCCACTTCACCGAATGTGCCAGAAACGACAACGTCAGCACCAACTTCTGAACCCTTCAACCAGTTTTGACCAGCGTCTGCACGCAATTTGATAGCATCTTTTGGATTGATAAGCGCTACATAACGAGCGTCTTCTTCGTCTGCAAAGATTTCCAAGGCTTTGTCAATATTTGCTACTGAAACAGGAGCTTCAGTGATGTTTTGTGTCGCTGTTTTAGCAACTTCAACGATATCGTTATCGACTTTGTTAGCGATAGCCAAAGCAATCTGATTAGTAGCTTCACCATAGACATTACCATGCCCGACCAAAGCGGCTTTATCAGTGATTTCAATAGCTTTACCGGCTTGCTTGATTTTCATTTTTGTTTCTTTAGTGCCAAGTTGGTCGATTGGAATTGATTGCCCTTCAGTGATTTCAGTGGCATCACCAGAATACGTCCATTGTGGCACTGTAAGCTCATCCCCCGGACGGCCTACAAGAGTTGTTTCTACCACTGCGAGTGGTGTGAATTTGATTAGTTTAGGCAATTTAGCTGATACCATGTCAGCCATAACCTGTGGATTGATGACTTGTGCAGTCGTTGTTGTTCCAAGAACCATAGATTATTCATCCTTTCAGTTGTTGATATAGCTCTGGGTCTTTATCAAAAAGCTCTTGACGCTCATTGATTCCCATGCGTTTAAAATCTTCTTTAGTGAGACCATTCTGACTAGCAGTTGGGTTTCCCCCAGCGAAGATTTTAGGCTGTGCTGCTTGTTCTTCTTGTTTGAAAAGATATGGACTTGTTTCTTTCAACCCTTTAATGACCTTATCTAGTTTAGGTTTACCAGCTTCATCAAGTTCGATTTCGTCAAAATTGATGAATTTAGCAAGGTCATCCGAATTGTGAGCGTCCACGTCTTTCAAAGCCAGACGAATAGCGTTTGATTTGGTAACTTGAGCAAGATTAGCTTCATTCTCAGTCTTGTAAGTGTCAAATTTAGCTTGTAAGTCCGTCAATTGTTGTTTGAGTTCCTCACTAGCTCCCTCTTTAGCCTGCAAGTCGTTGAGTGCCTGGCTTTGTTGCTCAAGTTGTTGTTTAAGGCTGTCGTTTTCAGCTTGCAGCTCAGACTTAGCTTGTGATTTAGCGTTCTCAATACCTGCCCCGTACGCTTGCATGATATTGTCAATCACACTCTTGTCTGTAATACCAGCTTCAACTAACATGTCACGTTTCAAACTCATGTTTAAAACTCCTTTGTTTTACGTCCAAGGGACTGAATTTGCCTAGTTTTACGACATCCGACAGGTCAAAAGAAAAACCGTGTCGAATTGATACGGTTTTATTAAGTAGTCTATTCCTACGAGTCAAGATGTTGGATCACCAGCTTTCTTTTTCTGTTGCTTTCGCAGCTTTATCTCTGCTTCAGCTTCTCTCAAAGGGTCGCTGTAATATCGCTCTCTTGAGTAATCACGATGCAAGAATGGATGTTGTGCTAAATAAGACCTCATTGCTGCTTGTCTAGCCTTGACTTGTCCCTTGTACTTGCTTATTAGCTCGTCATCCTCTAGTTTGTTAGCAACGTGTAGAAGCTCCTTAGATTGTCTGATAGAGCGCTCTATAGCTCTCTGTTTAGACTGGCTATTAGCGTTCTTGATTGCTTCCTCTGGTGTCAGATTGGCTAGGTGGTCGGGTAGGTCTGGCTTGTAGTTAATACCTACCACGTAAGGCGTTAGCGTATGATGGCAATTAATATCAAGACAACCACCAGCGCTACCGTATCCGTAGTCTAACAGCGAGTAAATCTTCTCGCCTTCTTCAACTCTAGTCTCGCCAAACGTTACGATTTGATGCTGAATCGGTGCGCACATCTCACGAGCTGCTGGCTTCATCGAGTAATAGAATGTATCGATGCCTAATTCTTTAGCTGGTGCCATTCTAGCTTCACGATAGACACGCCATGATGTCGAATTAATAACTGTTCTTGCGTATGTGTCAGCTCTCCACTGCTTGCCTTGTTTGTCAGTAAAACCATAGAAACCTTTATCAGCCCATTTGATAACAGTGGTTGATATAGCTTTCTGAGGAGTCTCTAAACCAGTAACAACTTTTGCGACAGTCTCCTCAATAATTCCTTGATAGACCTTTCTAACGCTCTTAGGTAGCGTCGTATTAATCAGATTGTCAAGGTCTCCCATCGTCTGATTAGCGTAGTTTGCTAGATTAGTCTGAATAAGATTGTTCGTGATGAAGTTACCATTACTGCCCAAGGCTTCTAGTAGCTGGCTCTTGGTGTCCTTGTATACCTTATAGCCCTCATTCTCGATGACGTATCTTAATTGTTCTTCAGCAACACCAGAATACTCAGCGATAAGCTTGACATTAGCATTGTTGAGCAAACCCATCTCACTCATTTTTTCGAGTTGCCAAAGATATGGATTATCTTCAAGACTTGCTGTCCCACGCTCTCTCACTCGGTCAATTACTTGGTCGAATAAGTCCACCGTTAATTGATGATAGATGTCTGCTACTCTACTAGCGTCAAGCGTTAGTTGCTGGTCATTTAGTTTGATAGGTTTCTTTTTTGGCATAGCCTATCACTCCCCGTAAATCTCCCTTTCGTCGTCAGTTCTAAAACTATCAGTGCTTACCATAGTTTCGTCATTGATGGATTGATAAATCTCTTGAGCTTGTTCTTCTGTCACGTTGAGGGTCTTCTCAATAGCCATTGTTTTCGGTGCGAATCCAGCAGCTACCATTTTAGACCAGTAATCAAACTCAGCGTTACGGTCATTGAATACACCGTCGTCCAAATCCACGCTGATTTCATCCATGGTAGGAATTTCACCAGCGTAGAGATTATAGACTTTGGCAAGCTCAAGGATTGAAATGACAAGTTCTTTTAGTGACTGCTCTACTAGAGTAGCGATAGAATTACGCATTTGATATGTATCTGATTGCTCTGATACTACCTCGGTGGCTGTCTTCATGCTCTTACCGTCAAAGCTAAACATGCCAGCAGACACGCCTAATTGCATTTCAAAAATGCTTAGACCCTTGTTGATTGCTTTGATATAGTCGTCCGAGCGTATGTTAGTAGTAAGGTCAGTAATGCCAATACCCTTATCCATGTCACCGCTATCAAATTGCTCGTAGACATTGCGTCCGGTCTCAAATTCACGTTTAACAACGACCTTCTCACCACTTGAATCGTATTGTGTATTAATCATTTGAGTAGGCACCGCCACTCTACGCTGACCCATCTTGACTTCCCACATAAACTCATCATAAGTGGTATTGATGAAGTCCATCGTAGTCTTAGCATTATCGAAGATAGACAAGCCTAGAGGACTGTTAATGTCCTTGTTATTCATGCCGGGCGGTTTTAGGTAAGTGAATAATGGTCTTGTTAGCCCGTTGAGTGTGACAGTCTCTTCCAAATCCTCATAGAGCATTGATAGAGGGACACGTTGACCGATGCGAGTTTTAGATTCAGATTCGTATAACTCATTGCTGATTGTGTAACTATCTTTAGTCCACTCGTGGAACTCAATTAGACTATAGTATTTAGTCTTCTGACCCTCTGCCTTTAGTGTTTTAGTCACGATTGCAGCACTCGATACATCTTGCGTGTTTGATTGTAGCGGCAAGAATACTGGTGCTTGTACAAATGACACTCTGACGCGGTCCTCATCAACGTAAGGACGCATTGCCAAACCACCAAGAGCTAGACACGATTCTAGGTAGCGTTCAAAGTTCTTTGCGAAGCGGTCAGTCTTCAGTGTCTCATTGATGAATGTATCAGCGGTTTCATTATCAACTTGAATCTTAGCTTGCTCATTGAATACGAGACTAGCAACTTTCTTCGATGCGGTGCGTCCAATAGGCAAGTGATTGAAGTCACGTTTTAACTGTGTTCCATTGCTATCACGATAGCTGACACGGTCAAAACTACCTGCAAAATAGCGTAGATTATCCATGATACGGCTGTATTCTTCTGGTGATATCGCAATCTTAGGATGATCTGTGATACTGTTTAGGCTTTGATTAGTTATCACGTAATTACTCCTTTTGAATATGTTCTTAATGGTCTGTATGATTCCCATTAGTAGCTCCTTTTAAGCCTTCAAATCTAGTTCTCTAGCGTTGTCTAGGACGAAATATTTCATGACGTCGCAACAGTGGTCATCCTCTTTAATAACTTTTGGATCATCAGAATGTATCGTCTTTTCATCGTATCGATACATCTTATGTTCCTCGTAGAATATCTTGTTTGCTGGAATGTCTAAGTAATAGAAACGCCCCTCAGCTAACAGACTGATAACCATATCAATCATGGTTTGATTCTTCTTCTTAGCGACTGGATGCCAGCGTTCCCTATAGTCTTTGAAATACTGGTTACGAAGTGCACCCTCAGCACTATCGATGGTCATTTTAAGCTTAGGCACTCGGTACTGCTTCATAATCTTTTCAATGAAATCATGGATCATAACCGTCAATTCACTCGGCGCCTTCTTAATCACTTGACCGGCTGGACTGTAATAGAATGTATCTAACAAAATCACATTACCCTTTGCAGTAAGGCCATAAGCACCGCATGCAGTCGCTGACTGTTGGTGTCCGGTATCGAGTGCAAATGATATCCCGATAAGCCTATCATCCGTTGGTAAGCTGTCGATAGCGTGAAACGTACTCATGTTATACACTTGGTTTCCAAGCCCAACCGCTTCACCGAGATACAGATAACGATAATAGTCGTAATCGTTCTGTTTGATACGCTCTATATCCTCAAGCATTTGTTCAGTAACAAACCCTAACTTATCGTCCAGATAAGTGCTTGAGTGTGCTAGATAGTTATCATTAGTCTTGATATCCTCAAACCATTCATTGATCCAGCTATACGGATTTCTGGGCGGGTTATACGACCAGAAGAATTGAACAAACGGGGCTTTCTCATGTTTCTGCCGCATGAAAGTCACGTTAGACTGGTCGAAGTCCTCAGCGTCGTTAAACTCAGCCGCTTCTTCATACCACACTGCTATGATGTTCCCGATGTCATTTGATTTCAGTTTCTGGAAGTCGTCTTGCCCGTAGAAATAGAATGTCGAACCAGTTCGCTTATGGACTATCTTAAACGGGCTTACAGTGGCTCTAAAATGATTGTCTAGACCAAATAGACTAATAGCCCATTGAACCTTATTAAACACGCTGTCACGGATTGTATTAGCTACTTTCCGAATGACTACCACGTTAGCTTTTTCGCCTTGCATAATGTACTTAATCATCATATAGACGAGCTTTAGCACGATAACCGAGGACTTGAAAGAGTTCCGTCCACCTTTAAGCACGTTGTAAGGCTTGTTAGACTGCCAGACCGACTTGAAATGCGGGTTAACATTCTTCTGAATATCAATCGTTGCCATCTGGGATATCCTCCCATGTGTTGACAATGTTGAGGTTCATTGTTCCTTCAACACCGCTGTCTAATTGTTCTCTTAGCTTTCTGATTTCAAGCTCTAGTTTCTCGGACTGTTTAGCCGTTGGATAACGTTTCAAGATTTCAACAATCGCCTTGATAACTGTATTGTTGTCAGCCTTCTTCATCAGCCTTTCAACTTCACCAGTCAACGGGTTCATCATCAAAACTTCTTCGTCTCGTTTACCTCTAGCAATGTCGGATAGGATGGACAAGGCTTCTTTGGCATCCATGATGTTCTCATCGTGCATCTTCTCGACTTCAGCTTGGATAAAGCGTTTAATTTCAAGTTTTTTCAAGTTTTGCCCAGCGATACGCCCTGCCGTCTTTTCGCTATATCCGGCGTTGATAGCTGCCTGTGTAGCGTTCCCCAACTTGATGTATTCGCTAGCAAATAGTTTCTGTCGTTGATTTAGCCCAATATGTCCACCTCCTTCACTGCTAGATTTTGTGCATAAAAAAGACAACCCACAAAGTGAGCTGTCTAGCTATAATTATCAATACTAATATTATATCGCTAATAAACGTTCAAATTCTAACATTTATCAAGTGTTTTCTTCGTCTTAATCTCCCAGAAATACAAGACATTCGCCGTTGCGGTAATTCTCCGCAAACTCCAAAACCGCCTGTTCTCTCATTCGGTAGTATTCACTTTCAGAATATCCAAGGTCCATATAGACTTCAATGTTGTACTGCTTGCGATTTCTGCAATAACACTCTATCAAAATTTGGCTGTAATGCCTATCCGATAATGCGTTGATAGCTCTAACAATAGCTTGTAAGTCTTGCTCAGCCGCCACCTTGCGTGTTACCATGCTTTCGGTTTGGCTGTGAACCATTCCATCGAATGACTTGGGTTCTAACGAGAATGAAGCTGTCACTTTAGGGGCGTATTCCAAGCCCGCTATCCGTGTTAGCATGCGATACCTTCTTAGTACCTTTATAGCTTTCTTTTTGGTTGCGGCCTTATCTACTTCCGCAAATAGATTGATACTTGCCATGACACCCCTCTTGTGTGATATAATAGTTGTATCGTGTTCAAAGAGTGCCGGCCATCGTGTCGGTCTTTTTTTGTGTCAGCTCAAGAAACATTAAGAGATTTTATATTGAAAAGATTGAGTATTTATTCTTGGGTGTTTCTCAAGCCTTTTATCACCTCCTGACTAGATCAGCAATACCGGCAAGATTGCTAATCGCTGTATTAAATGCAATTTGATATCAATAAGAAAGAGGGTTTTTCACATCCTTTTTTCTTATATTTGCCGGGTTTTTGTTGAGCAAGGTCTGTCAGCTTGCTCGGTGTCGAAAAAGTGTTCAAGCCACTAAAATCTATATCCATTTTTAGTGTATTTTTGACAGACAATGACTGGCAAAGGAGTCGAACCCTTGACAGCCTGCGATAGATAAAATCGTTATCGGAGATATTTCTCCTTTTCAAGAATAAAGTAGTAGAATTATGGAAATTTTATCCAGTTTCCGCATTGCAGGCATAAGCCTTGAAGAATCACGCCACCAGTAATGCGTTTTAGATTTTGTGAATAATAAATAAAGGAATACCTACTTTCTATGTTTTAGATTTACTGGATTTTTGTAGCATCCACGACCAGTCACGCTTCTGCTGATTTGAATGAAAAAAATAAAGGATTCCTCTTTTCCGTATATAGATTGACTGGTAATAGCTAGCAAGGGAGTCGAACCCTCATAAACCGTTCTAGCTGCACGCCTAACGCATAGGCCGTATATAAGGCACGTTTAACGCTGGGTTTCTCACGACCTACCCTGCCTTTGTTCCGATATTCTAGGGTTATGCGATCAATTTCGTTATCCAATTTCTCGCTCCATTCGTAGTTATTGAAGACGTAATCAATGATTTCGCTGAAAAGCTCTCTTGAAAGTAGCCCTTCCATTTGAATTGCTTTCAAAGGGGTTAGAGCGGCTTTCTCCGCATAGCACAGATTAAGGGCGTTTTGGGTTCTGTTAGCATTTTTTTGGTCGCAGTCCTTGACGTCTCTAATATAGTTATTTAGATTGTTAGGGTGTTCTTTGCGTAGTTCTTCCACTTCCTCACGGAAACGCTTGAATAGCCCCTTTGGCAGTCCTGCGTTGATTTTATCCAAAACCGGTTTAGTGGTTTTACCTCTTGTGTAATTAGTAGACAGATAATCTTGAAGGTCGCCGAATAGTTCGTCAGAAATGATGCCTTCTAGTCTGTCGACAGTCGCTGGCGATATCCTCGCACGTTCAACGACTGCGCTATTAAATGCCTGATAAATGATGCGAGCTTGTACCTCACTGCACTGCTTGACCTCTTGGAAGAACTGCTTATAGGTGCCTTTTTTGTGTGCTTTTCTCAGTTCCGCATGTTCACTGACTAACCGTTGATACAGCTCTGGTGTCAGTCCTGAATATTCGTAGGTTTTACTCATGAGCTTACCTCTGCCAGTTTCGGATTAGTTTAGATATTGCCGATGATCTCGACTGTGAAGATATCTGAATCCAACAAGTCGTATAGCGAAGTTTCTGGAAAACCGATTCCCTTAGAAACAAACATTGCTTTTTCTTCACTGAACGAAACAACTTCCAACCAATCGTTTACTTCAAGAATATCCCCCTCAAAGATTTCTTTGCCATTCTTATCTCTGAGTCCGGTTGATTGCATTAAAACGATGTCATCGAAATTGTAGCGGTTCGTCTGTTCGAAAAAGAGTGTCTTTACACAAATTTCGCTTTCCCCGAAATCGATAGACATAATACCATCAACTTCGTACATGGTTTTAAGATTCTTATCCCATGCTCTATATCTTGGTATCATTGCCCCCGTCCTTTCAAATAGCTAGGAATATCATCCCCAACGTTAACACTGTCATATTGCTCCTTGCTGACAAGGAACTTGCCATAAGATCCGCAATCGAGTGTGTAGAGCTTGCCTACCATAGATTTTCCAGTTACCTTACCATGTAGCTCAACGGCATTATCTGCCTTGTGGATTACCACTGTCTCGATAGGTCTGTTAACCACTCGTAGAACAGTAGTAATATTAATGGCTAGCGAGACCACTAACAGAATCGTTGCGACTGCCAGCTCATTATAAATCCTCTTCTTTTGCGATCGTTTAAGATTAGTCATCTATTCACCCCCACCAAACAGCGTGTGCCAAGCATAAACCGCAGCTACGACAATCAAAATAAATTTAATCGTTTCCATCATCGACCTCTTTCACTTCCACGCCTTGGCAATCGAACACCCAGCCGAAATCGGCATCTTCTAGCTCTTTGCGGGTGAAGGTCGGACGTCCTTTATCCCCTGTAAATTGTGTGCTTGTGAATTGAGGTGTCAGTTCCTCGTCATTCAGGTAATATTTTCCCAAATACTGACCGAGAACAGCTTTTATCTTAACTGTATACTGCTTCTCTTTCTCAACCTCATACCCGTTGAACCACGCTTGAACGAATGTATGCACTTTTTCTAGGATTAGCCAATCACCCACTCGCCCTTCTGGTGCTTCGTTTACCGCTCCTACCACCGTAAGATTGCCCTCACTCTTCACCTTTTCAAGATAATCTGCAATATACCAGGGAATTACTGGCTTAGGGAAGAACGAATCATATAAATCCTCAGCATAAGCTACCGAAATACCTGTTACCTTCGATAGTTCCCGTACTGCTTCATTTCTATCCTTCATTTTCCTCTCCTAACAAAATCTTTTCTAACCGCTCAATTTCTTTGGAACGTACATAAATTCTATTCGTTCCGTCTGCGAACGGTGTTCTTGTAAAAATGATATTAGGTCCAATAGAGATATGTCCGATATCATCGACATTTAAAATCGTGTCCGTGTCAATCCCTTGTCCGATGTTTGTGACTCTGATAAATTTAGCCATTACTACACCTCCACCATTTCAACCTTATACTTCCTTGCGTTGCGATATTTAACACCTCGTAGGCGGTGTAATTCATTAATCGCATCGTTTTTGTTGCTGAAGATATGCTCGCTGTCTTCCATGCCGTCGTAATAGACCACTACTTTATATTTCATGATTCTGCTTCCTCTACTTCGTAATAATCAATCTTTGCAAAATTCTTAGGACTAATAGTAATCATCCTTTCTTCTGGCTCAACCTGCTGCAATTGAAGATAATCTATATTTCCTTGTCCAAGCCATTTCAGCATGTCACGAATGAGTTTATAGTTTTCTTTGACCTTGATAGTTTCATCCATATATGGATTCTGTAATCTAATTTCTGTCATTGTTTTACTTCCTTTACGTTGCGTAGTTCCATCATCTTCCTTAACAAGTCTTCATCTGGTAGCTGTTCCAACGTAAGAATGCGATTGAGCTTCTTAATGTCGATACCTAACTTGATGCTGATAAGTTCCATATCCTTGCGATTAGACCAAAACCATCTTGAGAATGCTTGTGTCTGATCTAATACGCTTGTATGCCCATAGTTGCCCGGAGCATACACACCAACCAACTTGTCTTTATATCTGCTGTTCATCCAAGCTCCTTGATTTCAAGTTCAATGCGTGGATTAGGACTGTACTTCTTACGAGCTCTTAACTCGCAGACAATACTGTCATCCGTCCAGACGATACCTTTCTTGTCAACTTTGTTGTAACCAGCTTTTGAGATACTATCAAAGAGCGATTTGACAAGATTATCAACATCTGGAGTTTTCGCATGCCAAAGCGTTTCAGACATAAAACTCTTGAATGAGTCCCACGTTTTAGCTCTGGCTTTTGGCGTGGGCTTTTTTGATACATTAAGCGGGGCTTTCATGTAAAATACGACATCTACTGAAATCGGACCGTCAAAGAATTGCCCGTCATATTCCTGCTCGATAAGTTGCGAGCATTGACGCCGCCAAGCCTTCATTTTTGGGTCTTCATAGGTTCCAAACTTGCTGAATCGTGGCCTTGTTTGAGGTTTAGGCTCGATATTTAAAATCATTTTCATAGAACACCTAATTAGAATGGCAAATCATCATCGCTGATGTCCATAGGGTTTGTGTTCCCGTACGGGCTGCTATCTCTTGCAAAGTTTGGCCCTTGTTGCCCGTGAGGCCCTGCATAGCTGTTGTCATTACCAAACGCTCCCGACGTGTTGCCTTGAGTAGCGCTACTACCTTCACGCGCCGCACGGCTTTCTAGCATTTGGAAGTTCTCAGCGACAACCTCAGTCACGTATACCCTTTGACCTTGCTGATTCTCGTAGCTACGGGTCTGAATGCGTCCAGTGATTCCAATCAATGCGCCTTTTTTAGCCCAGTTAGCCAAATTCTCAGCTTGCTGACGCCAGATCACGCAATTAATAAAGTCAGTCTCACGTTCGCCGTTGGCGTCCTTGAAGTTGCGGTTAACAGCTAGGCTAAACGTAGCTACTGCGACATTGCTAGGCGTGTAGCGTAGCTCTGGGTCTTTGGTTGTCCTTCCAACCAATACGACATTATTGATCATTGATTTTCTCCTAGAATTTCATAGTTCACAAAGTTATCATCAAGCAACTTAGCGAATTGGTGCCATTGATTTTCACCGCCGTTGAACGTAAGAGCTAGATTGACCTTGTACTGCTCAACGGGTTTGCTAGGTGCTTCCTCTACCGGCTTAGTGTCTTCGATAACCTCACCAGTTTCAGCATTGACCGCCTTAATTTCCTCGTTAGCTGATTGCTTAGCCATTGCTTCAATTTCTGCCAAGCGTGCCGCTTCTGCTTTCGCTTTGGCTTCTGCTTGCTGCTTGCGTTCAATGGCTGCATCACGGTCCTTTTTCATTTGCTTCAAGATTTCAACTAGAGGTGTATCGTTCTGCAGCGCTCTAGTATAAGGCTCAACTGGTAGCTCATAATCAAGGGCCTGTTCCTCAATCATGGCAACGTTAGCCTTGTATTCTTCCAGTCGGTCATACTCAGCCAAAACAAGAGCGTCAATCTTTTCTTCTGTCGCTTTTTTGAGCTTCATTTTCTTATCCATGAAGTCACCGACCTTAGAAAATCTCTCGTACTTGTCCTTGAATGTGTCCTTGTCTAGTCCGGCTAGCTCGCATTTGCTTTCAAATACCGATCTAACGTGGTCAATTCGCAGCATTTTTTTGTGTTCTTTGACTTCATCACGTTTAGCACGTAGCTTTTCAAGGAGTGTCTCCAACGGCTCTAGCGAGGTCGTTAGTTTAGATTCAAACTCAGTGAGTGGGTCTTTGTAGATCCTGCCGATTTCCTTACGCTTGTCATCGAGTTTGTCGCCAAGCCCTTTGAAACGTGTGATTTCTTTTAAGACCTCGTTATATTCCAAGTTGTCTAGTTGCTCGTCTGATAGCTCGCTAACTGCCGCTTGGATAGCTGCATCGAATTTTTCAAAATCGAATTTAATCGCTCCCGGCGTATAGACCGGCTCGATTGTTTCAAGAAAATTGTTCGTTACGTCCTTCATGTTTTATCCCTTTCGATTGTTAATCTGTGCTTGAATGTCGTTGCTTACCACGTTAAAACCTGCCACTAGCAATTCATGGAAGTCATTGAGCTTGTACTTCTTCAAGTAGTAATTAGCTACTGTTTCGGTTGCTTGCCCCGTAATTAAGGCAAGTTCGTTAATTTGTTGCATGATTGTGTCATGTTGCTCGTTGCTAATGAAGTTAGGTTGATGATCGCTTCTTGGCTCATAGCGTGCTTGTTGCGGTTGTGGCTGTTCTTCCACTTCCTCAGTGTCTTCGACTAGTTCTGGCTCTGGTTGGACTGGTTGAGCTTGTTCCTGTCTTTGCTGCTCAATCTGTGCCATTTTACGAGCCTTAACATCCTCTTGCGTTTCTCGTGGGGTAACGTCGATAGGTGCCGCTTGCTCCATTTCATCCGCTGTATATAGACCGCCTACGTTCTCCGAGAACGCATCTCGGACGGCTGCCACGATTGCCACCTTTTCAATCATTTGCCCTGGTGCTTTCTGCCACCAATTCTTATGCGTGTTATAAGCTGATAATTCAACTTCACGATACACTGGACGACTTCGGTCCTTTCGGTACACTTTACACCACCCGCCGATTAAGGTAGCCTTGCGAGGTAAGATTACGCCCTTCTTAGTTTTAAGCTCGCCTTGTTCATTCTCGTAGATCACACCACTTTCAAAACCATCATAGTTTAGATTCTGTTCTGCTCGCTTCATGAAAGCGTCCTTAGACACCACGATTTGAGCCGGGTTGTTACCATACTTGATGAAATAGACCTCTTTAGTAAAAGGGTTAAGGTTGCGATTCTTAACGATTGCTAGCAACGTTTGAAGCTCTTGAGGGCTTGCTTGATGTTTCGGGTCAACGAAATTTCTCAATGTCTCGCCGTCAAGCTGTTGCAAGTCAGTTAAATACGCCCCTTTTGTAGTTTGTAATTGATTTTCCATGTCATGTCCTTTTTATATACCCCTAATTCTCAAATTTTGGGGGTTATTTGCCGTTTTACCGTTTGTCTAGTGTAATTGTGCCACTAGATTATTCAGGACGGTTACAAGCGATTTTAGAGCCATTTCTTGCCCTTTGACTTTTTTAGGTACCAATTCTCCCTTTTGAGCTTGGTGTTTTCTTGAGCTAGTGACAAGATTCTGTCTTGCTGACTGTTGATAATCTCGCCTAGCTCACGACCTAAATTCATGTACTTGTTCCGCCATCGGCTCTCGACTTCGTAAGTTTCTTGTTCCATGTTTAATGCCTACCCTCCCACCACTGCAAAATTAATTATTTTTCGTTATATTTCTTAAATCCAAGAGTTAGTGCTGTGATACCTGCTGCAATGACTACAAGTCCTAAAGTGCTAGCAATTCCTTCTTTTTCACCAGTGTTAGGAAGTGTGGCTTTATAAACTGGCGTATTTGCCACTTGTTTTGGCTCAGATTCGAGTTTGTAAGTAACTGTGGTAGTTTGTACCTCTTTATCTTCACGAGGTGTTACGGGCTTGTTAGGGGTGTTTTCTGATGGCGTAGTTGGTTTAACTGGTTCTTCAGGAATCTCGATAATCAACTCAGGTTTATCGAGGATTGGAGCTTCATTAGGTACGACACCGCCTGACCATTCAGGTTTATCAATGCTTGGTGCATCGAATGGAGTTGTTCCGCCATGCCATTCGGGTTTATCATACTGTGGCGCATCATTAGGAATAACGCCCCCGTTCCATTCGGGCTTATCGTATTTCGGAGCGTCGAACGGTACTGTTCCACCGTTCCACTCTGGTTTATCCAAAACTGGCGCTTCGTTCGGTACTGTTCCGATTGGCTCAGTATATTCTGGTTTTACACGTTCTTCAGGAATACCCGGAATGCCACCGTTAAATTCAGGGATTTCAACTTTTGGAGCTTCACGAGGAATTTCAAATGTTGGTTCTGGTTTGTTTTCGCCTGATGCATCGCCACGGCCACCGACGAGTTGAACATAACTGTATGAAACAGCACCATCTGACTCAGCTTTTAACTCAACCTTATTGGTTGGATTAACGCTATCCTTAACTGCATTTGTCAGTTTGGTTTTATAGTTCAAGTAAATCATATGGTCAAGTCGGTCCATTTTGATTTCAAAGCCATGCTCAGATTTGCTGATTGACTTAACTAAATCCATTGCTGAACCTTTATCAATCCATGGATTCACGCTCTCAATGTTCTTAACTTCAAAGAAGTTATCCACAAGGGTTTGATTGTCACTCATTGTGTCAATCAATGTCACATAATTCAACACACGTCTTGCGTAGTTAACACGGATAGTCCAGTTGATAACAGTTGGGTCATTCTCGTCTTGACTACCCCATTTAGAAAGTAATTCATCTTTACCAATTTCTTGTTCTTTGCCGATGTTGACGGTGATCACTGTCCCATTGAAGTTTACTGTGACTGGCTTGCCACTTTCGACCTTGTCTGTCCAAGTAGCGTCCATTTTAAGACTCATTTGCTTGTTAAGCGGATGAGATGCAAAGTAGTTGTTAAATACAGTAGTCACAGTATTGCTTGCTGTGTCTGTAGTAGCTTTACCAACAACTTGCTTGTCAGGATTGTAAACATCAAAGTCAAAGTTAGTTTGAAATTTCACTTCTTCAGGTAAAGTGAACTTAACCTTATCCCCTTCATTGATAGCCATATCGTCAGGGAATTTTACATCCTTGTATTCCACTGTGAAGCCTTGGTATTTACCAGTTCCTTGAGACTGGTCAACCTCAACATTAGGGTTAGATACTTGGATAGTGTCACCCTCTTTAACGAATGTAGTAGGTTGCGCTTCGACTGGCGCTGTAGTTTCTGCCACTGGTTGCGCTACTGGTGTTTCTGTAACCGGTGTAGGTTCTGCCACTGGTGCTGATTCGGTAGCAACCGCTGGTGTTTCCACTGGTGCCACTGTTTCAGACGGTGTCACTGTAATGTTGCCGCCGTTATCAGCGGTGTAGACGTTAGCTGCAGTTGGTTGTGTGTCCACCACTGGTTGAGTGGTTTCGTCCGCTGATACTGCCCCTGCACCGATAAGCAATGCTGTAGCAAGAGCTAGCGTGCCGCAAAGCCCGAAAGCTTTAGTTTTAACGTAAGATGGTTTTGCAATTGTTTGTGAAATCATGGTATAATCTCCTTGGTATAATTTTCTTGCACAGGCCCTTACCTGTGCTTTTTTAGTGCTCTCAACGTGCACCCATAGCCCCACCGTGTCCTGTTTTTCAATGTTTTATTAGACTTTTTGGGGAAGATTAGGAAAAAGTAATTTAGTAAAGTTTTTTTGGGGAAAAATTATGGGTATAAGTTACACTCCACGGCAGGGCCATGGCTGCACGCTGAAAGATGTTGCTATTTGGTATATTTCTGTTTAAGTCGTTCGCTTTTTTCTTCGGGTGTCTCAACCACCTCGAAAAAGTATTCTGGCTCTTTGGTTTTTTTCTTGGAAAATAGTTTTCTTAGTAGCTTCATGAGTTACCCCACTAATTGATCTAATGGCAGTCCGTGGTCAGCGTTGAATCGCTCAGCTTTTGCTGTGTAAGATTCCCATTGTGGAACTTCATAGACTTCTACTTGTTCTTGTTTCTTGCTCCAAATCCAGTTAAAAATTTTCATGTTGTTTCTCCTTTAGTTGTTTGATAATGCTTTTGATTTCGTTCAAGACAAACTCGGTGTCTTTGTAAGTGTGGCTGACAAATGACCACCCATTGCTAGCTAAGAGTGGGTCCCAATCTCCGAAGTGCATGCAATCAAAACCGATATAGTGGCCGTCAGTCGGGAGCTCGTCCCAACAGTCATTGAATGTAATACCACCGTGACAGTAAATTTCGTCAATGTCGATATCCAATCCGTCAGGCACTTCGACATATCCGCATAAATGTCCAATATATCCATGCCTTCTGATACAAGCATTGAATCCATCAATGACGTAAGCTTTACTTCCGCCTTCGGGAATGATTTTCAAATCTTCCTCATAGCGTTCTTGATTAGTCATATCTGTCTCCCTAATTTAGAATTTCACCGTTGCTGAACACTCCGAAGCATGTCCCGTCTTTCATGATGACGTCCACACCGACATGATGAGCGCCGTTTCTGTCAAAACGGATGTCGTCTGTTAGGAATGCTTTTTTGATTCCGAAGTTTTTGAAAAAGTTGACCATGCCTTTATTTGTTTTTAGTTTTTTCATGTTTTTTACATCTCTTATTCTACTAACTATGATTACTGCATTGTTGTCAGTTAGTAGTTATTATTAATTAGTGCCGGTAGGCTCTAGATTGTTGTTGGTTAGTGCGTGACAACGCCATATTATTATTACTTAGTCTTTATTGTTTATTAGTTATTATTAGTGTCGGATTCTTCAACTTTTGAACTTTTCAACTTTTGAACTTTTCAACTTACGTAAAATTCAACTTTTGAACTTTTCAACTTACGTAAAGTCAGTAAGTTGTAACTCAGTTATCCACAACTTCTGTGGATAACTCTTTTTCAATCCGACTAACCCAATAATTCCAATAGCTATCTGTAATCGGTATGTCTTGGACAAGCGGATAGGTCTGAACCCCTTTACCACGTCCCGAACTCTTTCGATAGATACGGATATATCCCGCTTTCTTCAATTCGTTAAAGGCTGTTCGGTGTGCATCTCTGCCGCTTTTTGAACGCTTGGAAAGTTCCTCAATGTAAGGCCGCCAATCGTCTTTGTTGGTCATTAGCACCCATAACAAGCCTTTAGCTTGTAAACTCAGTTCAGCGTTTTGGGCTGAGTGGTTATTCATTTGAGTATAGTTACTGTCGATGTTTCGTTGGATATACTTCATATCCCATGACCTATGCTCCTTTCTGGTAGATGCTTGCCACGATATCGTAGTAGCTATGCCCTGCTGGTATCGTGTACTTAGTTAGATCATCAACTCTGGAACCGTCTGCCATAATGTTGATTATGGTGGGTTCCCATTTTTTTCGTTCCATGATATAATTACCTCGTGAATTATTTTGCTAGTCCCTCGATGGAATTGCCGTTCCAGAGGGACTTTTTTGATAAAACTGATTTCAGCGGTCTATTCATCGAATTCAGACATTGATGTTTGAAGTCCTACAACTGCCATCATCTCATCAACATCAGTAACGCTTGGTGTAAATGTGATGGTGGCTTTTGGTTTTTTGCCCGCTGACATTTCTAACTTAAAATCAGTAACGCCACGTCCTAATTCCCAGTCGTTGATTTTTATTGAATATCCTGAAGAATTAAGGGATTGACCCTCACTTGGTTCTCGTTTAGGTTTAATACTTAGTTTTAATTCTTTCATGTTTGCTCCTTCTACATGTTCAACCATTTCCTAACCAAATCAGTGCTGTCAACGCTGTTGATGGTTTCAGGAATGGCAGTTAACTCTACTATCTTGACCCAGTAGCTATCTAGCACTTTCTTATCAACGTAGACCGCTTGTTCGCATAAACCGATGTGTCCATCAATGACCATCGCTCTACGGATAAGTAGGTCTTTTTCTGTTTCCAGTTCAATACGTCCAGCAATATTGCCAGAGATTTCAAGGTACTTGTATGGTTCTTTCATCCTTCCTCCATCCCTACCCCGCTACTTCGTCTTCACTCAAAAACTTGTTGATAAAATACTGCTGACCCTTACCTGTGACCTTCGGTGTCTTGTTCACACTGATATGTCCATCTGCGTGTTGCACGTTTGTTTCCTTGATTTCAAAGAGTTTCAAGTCCATGCTACGTTGGGTTGGCATGTTCCAATCTGAGCCCTTGCGCTTAATCAGGTAGCCGTTTTCACGCATCCAAGCAAAGAGGCGATTGGCACCGATTTTGTAGCCGTTTTGGCTAATGAGTTTGGCAAGTTCGCCGACCAAGATAGATGTGTGACTTGCACTTACTGCGTCATCAAAGAGGACTTTGGGTTTGTCCGCTTCAATCTGTGCTTCTAGCTTATGAACTTTCTTGTCAGCCATGAGTAAGGCTCTTGCCATGATTTTCTCAGGGCTGTTGTAGTCCTTTTCAATTTGGATAAAGTATTGACGGACCTCTTTTCCTTTTTCGGTACGTTGAATCATGGCAATTTCTTTGGCCATGTCTAGCTTGATGATGTGGTCAACTTTATTCTGTCTACCACCGTTTGAGTTGTGTCCAAAAATGGACGTTACTAGATAATCTTGATTTTCTGTAAAGCCATACTCAGTCATACGACTAAACCAGTTATCATATCGTGTTCTGACTCCCAACGCCTCATGTAATTGCCTACCTGAGACTATAGGTTCTTGGTTTTCGTTTAAAGTTACGTTGATTAAATTATTCATGTGTTATCCTTTCTAAACACGGCTAAACCGTGTTGTTGGGTAAAAAAATAATATCATTGTAATTGGTATTATAAAGTTTTTCAATTTCGCCAATTTCAATAGCGTCAGGAAAACTTTTAGCATTTTCCCATTTGCTCAAAGTCGACGAAGCAATCCCTAATTTTTCAGCAGCCATTTCTTGGCTTAGACCACTATTTGCACGTAAGGCTTTTAATGTCATTTTTTGCATATTCTCACCTCACTTTCTAAATTCATCTAGACTGACTTCTAGTGCGTCAGCAATTTTGCACATATTTGTCCAAGACATTTCTTTTAATCTTCCTGCCTTGAGGTTTGAAAAATTAGATGCGTGGACACCCGATTCTTTAGCTAGCCGATACATTGACCAGTTTTTAGATTTTAATTGTTGTTCAATTTTATTCCACATTCAAAACACCATATGTTGTGCTTTTCAAGCACATTACATCCTTTCTTATACAATATGTTGATAAACAAAAATATTTGTATTATAATATATCTTGACTAGGACCTCTCACCGTTTTAGTCAAAATTCCAACAGAAAGGAGAAAAAAATGAGTAATAACTTAGCGAAACTTGATTTGATATTGGCGCAAGGGAATATCGCGAAAGATACAAACAACAAGTTAATAGTCCAAACAGCTGCTGGACAATATATTGGTGAAATTTATGATTCTACTGATACAAAACATTCTTATATATCTACGATTTCTCAAAACATAAAAGATACGCGACTTTCTGAATACGATGAAAAAAATCCAACAGCATTTTTTTTGGTAGATGTTGAACTTCGTACTTCTTCGTTTGGTGGTCCATTCACAATGCCATATGTTTGCTTATTTATAGATCAGATTCTGGGCGTTTCAATGGGGAATTTAGAACAACCGATTGAAGAATAGCATTTTGGTCTATTACAAAGTCTATCGAGCTTCTGATAGGCTTTTTTCTTTTTCCGCTATACGGATACCGTTTTGGTTTCATCCTCTCACCCCCTTTTTAGCGTGTCAAATTTTGATGCGCTTTTTTGATAGACAAATACATTTGCCGAAAATGTTAATTTGTATCCAACTTTCAACATACCGAACATCGCCTTCAGAATATTTTGTTATGTAGTGACGGAACATTTTTTACCTCACTACTAACCAAGAAATCAACCCGATAATCAAGCCCAGCAAAACCAAATTAGGAATTAATCCACCTTTTAGTTTGAATTCCACTTCTTGATTCCCGTCTACTGATTCATTTTTATAATGAATGTCACCAAAAAGAAACTTCCTCCACTTCATATTTCTACTTCCTTTCTTGCGAAGGTACAACTAAATATGTTAAACTATAACCACACCCCACAAGGGGGAGGAAGCTTATGCTTCCTTTATTGAACTACCATTCAATAATGTGTTTGAATTTGAGCTTAAACCAGAGAATTTTGATTTCGAACTCTAGTTCTCTGTGTTTAGGCTTTTTGTTATGTTTAGCCATTAGCTGTACCTCCTGTTTTTTTGTTAAGGTCTATCTCAACCTTACGAATATATTTTAACACGGTTAAACCGTGTTGTCAACATAAAAACAAATATTTTTTTATTTTTTTAAAAAAATTTTGACAAAAACACGGTTTTTCCGTTATAATATAATCACAATAATAGGGGGTGATATTATGAGTGGCTCTTTAGGTAATAAAGAAGTTATGGCAAGTAATATCCGTAGACATTTAGATAAATTAGGTTTAAATGTAAAAGATTTTGCTAATGAAATGAACTTTAAATATAGTACTGTTTTGGATTGGGTCAATGCCAAAACATATCCAAGAATCGATAAAATCGAACTTATGGCAAATCATTTTAAGGTGGAAAAAGCTGATTTAATTGAGAAGTATGATCCAAGTAAAAATACATTTTCATCTAAAATCAACTTTGACCCAAGACAAGCAATTCTCTTATCTAACTATTCCAAGCTCAACGAAATACGCAAAAACAAGCTACTAGCTACATCTGAGACACTTTTAGCTGAGGAACAAGGGAAAGTTATAGACATACAAGAAAAGTTAGCTGAATACGACTCCAAAGAACGTGTCAGCCTATCTGTCCCTGGTAAAGTATCAGCTGGTACTGGGTATTGGCAAGAAGATGACTATGATACAGAAGTTGACTTCTATGCTGATGAAATACCAGATGAAAAAGACTATGACACTATTGCGGTTGTTGTCGGGCACTCAATGGAACCGAAGATAAAAAATGGTGACTTTTTGTTTATCAAGCTGACTAGTCAAGTTGATGTTAACAAAATTGGTATTTTTCAGGTTAACGGTGAAAATTATGTCAAGAAATTAAAAAACGACCACCTACAGTCGCTAAATACAAAGTATGCTGACATCAAACCAGCTAAAGGAGACGATTTCAGGACTATTGGTGAAGTCGTGGATATTTATCGGGAGAGATAACATGAGTATCGAAAGTAGACCAATGGAAGTGATTAAACACAACCTAGATTGTCAATGTCATAGACGAAGAGAGTGGATTAGAGTCAATGATGAGTGGCATGCTATCGAGTTTTCAGTAGATGACCCAAATGATCCACCTATGACCGAAGAAGAAAAGGCCAACGTGGCCTTAATTCTTCAACAACACTTACCGAAAGAGTAAAAACAACTGTTTCTAAAATAGAAATAGTTGCAAACAAAAAAGCCTGTGCTCTATAAAGTTTGGCGGCTTCAAGCACAGGCAATCAATTAGCATAGTAAAACAACGATTTATAAAAGTGTTTTACTATGCTCTATTTTATCACAGAATGGAGTGTAAAAGAATGGAAAATTGGAAAAAAATCGTAGGCTATGAGGGCCTATATGAAGTTAGCGATTTAGGTAATGTTAGAAGCCTAGACAAAGTTGTGCCAAAATGGGACGGTTTCCGATTGTTGAAAGGCAGAGTTCTGAAAAAGAAACTTACGCAATTTGGATATCACTCCGTAGCGCTAACCAAGAACGGAAAACCGAAGCATTACTTTGTCCATAGACTTGTTGCTACTTGTTTTATTGACAATCCAGACACAAAAACGAAGACGCAAGTAAACCATATTGACGGCAATAAAACTAATAATGCTGTTGACAATTTAGAGTGGGTTTCTGCTAGCGAGAATATTAAACACGCATTTAAAACTGGTTTAAAATCAGTGCAGCAGTCTCAAATTGACACCATTAGGACGCTTGGGAAAAATAGTAATAAAAAGGTGCTTCAAATGGACCTGGATGGGAATGTGGTAAAAGAGTGGAACAGTATGACGGATGCTAGTAAAACTCTGAAAATTAACCTTTCTTGTATTTCAATGTGCTGCAAAGGTACAAGAAAAAAGGCCGGTGGGTTTGCTTGGAAGTATTCTGAATGTAGAGGTGACTCGAATGATTAGGAAAGTCGCCATATATGCACGAGTTAGCACCATGAATCAAGCTGAGGAAGGATACTCTATAGACGGGCAAATTGACAGTTTAGAGAAGTATTGTGAAGCTATGGGGTGGGATGTATATAACAAGTATATAGACGCTGGTTTCTCTGGTGGCAGTTTGAAACGCCCTGAAATGACAAACTTGATTAACGATGTAAAAAAAGGTTTGTTCGACACGGTTTTGGTTTACAAACTCGATAGACTATCACGAGATGTAAGAGATACACTTTATTTGATTAAAGATGTGTTTAATATAAATAAAATTGATTTTGTATCCATCCAAGAAAATATCGATACTTCTTCCGCCATGGGTACTTTGTTCCTAACTCTTTTATCTGCAATAGCTGAGTTCGAAAGGGAACAAATCAAGGAACGCATGCAGTTAGGCAAACTAGGGCGGGCAAAATCTGGCAAATCGATGCAGTGGGCAAAGACCTCTTACGGCTATGATTACATCAAAGAGACTGGCACGCTCTCAGTCAATCCTTATCAAGCCCTAATCGTCCGAAAGATGTTCGAGTGGTATTTATCGGGGATGTCAATAACCAAGCTCAGAGACGCTCTCAATGAGCAATACGGGCAAGATAAAGAGTGGAGTTATAGAACAGTGCGGGTTATCCTTTCTAATCCGGTATATTGTGGGTACAATCAATTTAAAGGGCAGATATTCCCTGGCACTCATGAAGCTATTATCTCAGAGGAAGATTTCAACAAAACGCAAGAGGAAATTAAAACAAGGCAGAGGACAGCTGCCCAGCGATTCAATCCCCGACCATTTCAGGCTAAATACATGTTATCTGGTATAGCTCAATGTGGCTATTGCTCAGCCCCTCTTGCTATCAAGCTAGGCATGAAACGAAAAGACGGCACACGCTTAGTCAAATACGAGTGTAAGCAGCGACATCCTCGAAAAACCAAGGGCGTGACTGTTTATAATAACAATGAGAAATGTGATTCTGGATTTTATTTCAAGGATGATATCGAGCACTTCGTCCTAACTGAAATCAGCAAGTTGCAAACTGATTCGAACTATATCGATAAGCTATTTTCAAACACAAATCAAGAGACGATAGACCGGGCTAGCTACCAGAAACAGATTGACAATCTGACCGCTAAAATTAGAAGACTTAATGATCTATACATTGACGATAGAATTTCACTGGAAGAATTGCAAAAGAGGTCAAGCGACTTCATGGCAGAAAGGACAGCACTCGAAAAAGAGCTAGACGCTGACACCTCTCTCAAAGCTGTAGAGCGGAAAGAAGATGTTAGACGGGTGCTTGATACCAAGGACATCTTCACGCTTGATTATGAGCAACAGAAAGCTATAGCACGCGCCTTGATAAGCAAGGTTCGAGTTACTAGTGAATCCATCGTTATTTTATGGAAATTATAGAGCGTTTTACTAACCTTTATTTCAATCAAGGACACTAAAATTCTTGATTGAGCATAAAAAAAGACTTGGCAGCCCACGCTACCAAGTGACATGAAAAACAAAAACATTCAGCGCGTAATCGCCTAAAGTACATATATAGTGTACCTTTATTTAGATTAAATGTCTAATGCAAAACAAAGAATACACAAAAAAGCCCGACTAAAAGCCGGGGGACAGTTCGAGGAATTTATTGAAAGACGCCAAAGTATTCCGATGACTATGTTATCACTTATCTGTGAGAATCGCAAATATAAAAAAGAGCTATGAGATAACCTCGTAGCTCTTGCCTATGATGGATATTCATTATAACACAAAAAAAGCCCTGCGTCAGATCGTATCTGTCCATAGTGGATGCAGGGGGATTGTCATTTCATGTATATTATAGCACAAAGAAATAAAAAAACGCACCAGACCCCGTAGAGTTACTGGCACTTTCCTAGATGTATTATACCAAATAAAAAAAGCCCCAGCAAACGCTGAGGCTCGACCACTACCACCATGATGTCCGAACTGTGGTCTGTCGGGAGGTGATATACTCCTTTTTAATTTTATAGTTTGCGTGGTCTATTTTCCAGTTTGCCCTTGCGTAGCTTGTGCTCGTTCTTCAATAGCCTTAACTACTGAGGCACTAGCTTCATTAATTGCCTTAGAGACCGCTGCCGTGTCGTTTGATTGACTATTCAAGAAACGGTCAAAGTCGCCATCATCCAACATCAAATGTTTAGCGCCGTTAGAACGTAGTTCATCCACTGTGCGCATAGCCCCAATACCGAAAACTCGGCCATTAACGACTCCAACATAACCTTGACTTCCTGACGTACTGCGTACTACATAATCCATATTTTCTTCTTCCTCTTTCTTATTCACTAAACTATCACCATCATTGATGATAACAACATTCTTATCCAATCCACCAGCTAGACCAGTGCTTGTAAACTGCCACCAGCGAGTGTGTTCCATATTCGGATACACGCCCCAATAAGGTTCTGGGCGTACCTCGTAGTCTGGATACGCTGCAATCCATAAGCTATTTGGATAGCATGCAGTAATCTGATCTACATACACGTTAGCCGATGTATATGGTTTGTAGCTGTAATAGATAGGCTCAAAACCATTCGCCTTACAAATGTCCATAAATGCCAATACTGCATTAGTGTTCGCTTGTTTATCACCGCTAGCGCCGTCCTCGTAATCACAAACCAAATAGCGTGGATGCGATGGTAGATTACTGATAAAGTGGTTAGCTTCAGCTTGTGCCGTTGCAACATCTCCACCAAAACGGGCAAAGTGATAGTAACCAATGCAATTACTTGTATTGGTTTGTTGAGTGGCTACTGGACTAACCCAGCCCACGCCCTCGGTCGCTTTGATAACCGTGTTATTAGTCCCAGACGCTTGACAGATACCAGTCAAGTCTCCCGGTTGATACGCTGATACATCGATAAAATAGGCGCTTTCAGTCATGCCATCGAATGGTAATTCAAACCATCCGACCATTTGTTGACTTGGTGCACTCCAGTCGATATAGCTGAAATTACCAGCGCTATCAAGATTTCGAGTGACTTTGCGTGTCCAACCGCCATTGTAGAGGGCGTCACCGTTGCCATCGATATTCTGCTCAATTGTAGTAACTGTGCCGTCTGGGTTTTCTGCGACCACAAAGCCAATATGTCCGAATTGGTGATATGGCAAGCAGTTAGTCACCCACACACTGCCCACTGGTGGATTGTTAGCGCCGTTAAAACGTGTGACTTTAAGTCCTAGACTTTCAGCACGGCTCAACCCGTCAATGGCGTTCATGTAGCTGAAATCATAGTTAAACAAGCCAGCATATTGTAAGACATAGTCAACTAAAGCGGCACATTGCCCACCGTAAGGATTAGTCGGCACCGTGACACGTTGATTCACAAGACTATCAAGAGTGTTTAATAACTGTGTTTTAGATGTCATAGGTCTCCTTTCTTATAATTATTTTTGAATGCTCTGTTTAATTTCCGAGATAGTTCTCTCTAACTCTTCGACCTTCTGTTTTAAAGCGTCAATTTCGCTTGTGGGTAATTGAGACTTTGTTACAAGCGGATCTTCCGCAAATTTATTTTGTTCTAAAACCTGTAGAAAAAAGTTATTATACGTCGGAAATAAACCATAGGCTTGGGAGATAGTCAACGATGAAGATTGTGTATTTTTAATTTCTTTAATATCAGCCCCAACCGCTTGAGCAAATTCTGTGAACTTACTCATAGCGCTCACGCTTTCGCTGTATTATAAACACTCACAAGGTCTTCTTGCTCGATAGTATCGAGACGCCCACCCAATTCAGTCATTTTCGAGATGATACCGCTGTTGGTATTCCCGCCAGCTGATTCGATGTTATCAGCAATCTCCTTGAGTGTGTTAAGGTTTTCAGGGGCTCCACCAATAATGTCGGCCTTAACTTGTGTGATAGCTTGTGTCAAGCGTTCTTCACTGACACCAGTCGCCTTACTGGCAATAGATGCCTTAATTTCTTTAATGTCAGCACCTACGGCTTGGGCAAAATCATGTAATTTACTCATTTAGTTATTCCTTTCAAATTTTAGCTAGATTATAGACATTAACGAGGTCTTCCGTGGTATCACTGCCACCAGTAATCAACCCGGACTCTCGCAATTCATCCGCTAGTAGTTTTAGTTTAGGGCCTTTGTCCGATGGGATAGCACTGTCCACATTCAGTGAGTTCTTCACTTTCACTTTGAAATTGTTAGATGGGAAAATGTGCCCTTCCAGTTTAATTTCAAGGTAGTAAGTGCCAGTAGCTACTACACTGCCCATTGAGAATGAGAATACCCCACTTTCAACGGTAACGTCTTGATAGAGTGCTACTGTTTCATCGTTGGAAAGTGTGAGCTTACCAGTGCCGGACAGATTCATGCGTTTTCCATCGTACCCTAGAATTTCAAAACCAAACACGGAAGTGGTGTCCCCAGATTTGAGAACATCCCCTCCCTCGATTTGGTTGATAGAGGTCATGAGCTTAGCCATAGGCTAGTCCTCACGAGGTTCGTTGTAGTTCAATGCACGTTCACTATCTGCCACACCCTTAGTTGTTGGGTCAGTTACGATACCCAAAATTACCAAGATCACAACAAGGGTATTAACACCCTCTTGAATATTGCTAGGGATATTAAGCCCGAATTGTTGCAACATAAGGAAAACTGCTGAGATAAGAGCTACTAGAGTAGCTTTGTTTTGCAAGCGAAGTTTAAAATTAATCATTGTCATTATTCTCCTTTTCTTCTTTTAAAAAGAATTTCTCTTTATCGATATTTTTTTTTACATACTTGTCAATATAAGGGATTTCAACCCCTAATGCTGATAGACTAGCCAAAATGCTTGAGCCGTACGCTGCTATCATTGCAAAGATAAATGTATCTATGACACTACCTAAATTCATGAAAACTGCGAACGGGTAGAAGATTGCCACAAACGTGAACATGGCTATATGTCCGACTAGCCCTTTTCTAAATTTCGAGCTTGAAAACTCATGGAAGGCCCAAGCTTTGGACACACCTATGATGATGTCGCTGAAAATGATAACCATTAGCAGAAACACCCAAATGTGTTCGTCTATTCCGTGGTCGTAGAAATCTTTGACCACTTGGAAGATACCAAAGATTCCGTCTTGTTTGTGCATTTAACACTCCTTAACATTTTATTTGACCCCCATTTTTTAAAACAAGAAATTCTTAATAATTTCGTCCGCAATAGCCTTGTGCCCTAAATCACCCGGGTGACTTGCCACACCAGCATTGGTAATAGTGTAGTTGGAACCATCTGGAAGTCTCAAAACCTTGCCCATTTCAGACTTGTACTTAGCATCCTTAGAATACTGATAGATGTCAACGAATGTAACGCCCAATGGCTTACAGATACGCTTGATTCTCTCTACGAAGTCTGGTGAAGCATAGTAGATACCTACCCAATAGATTAGAGCCTTCGGAGACGCTGTCCTAATCCAGTTAACGAGGTTTGGAATATCTGTTTCAAGATTCTTGCGTTTCTCGTCGGTATTCAAGTTGTCGCCAAACTGCAAAATGACAATGTCTGTGTCTGGGCCTAGTGATTGCTTCATTTTGCTGTCAAATGTACCTCGTCGATTATTTGGATCAGATTCCCAATCCGCACCATTCCCACGCTCTACTACTGCGCTAGGATTCTTAGACAGAATGTAATTTTTAACAAGAGTGAAGTAATCTTTATCCGGTGCACTAGCGGCCATCCCCATACCCTTAAGCCATGGGTGACTTAGGATTGAGTTACCAAAGACCGCTACACGGCTAGGGATATTTGAAACTGTTGACAGATTGCCATTGTTATCAACTAACAAGCGGAACTTAGTTCCGTTAGGACTGGTAATCATTGGCGTCTTCTTGAAGACTTCGAGTTCTGTAACAATAGGTTCGATTTTATCAGTTCGCTGTTTTAGGGTCTCTGCCTTCTCGGTAGCAGTCTCATTTGCTACACGATAGGTAAACGGAATAGCCTGCCCTGTTTCGTACATGATTTTGCCAGAATATCCTGCGTTATTGGTGACGTGTTGAGCGTCCTGGATCAAGTTGCGTTCGCCTTTTGAGGCGTATACACGGTTATCATGCGATTCAAAAAATAGCTGTTCACCGAAGAAGATTTCCTTGTCTTCACCGCGAATATTAAGTGTATTATATCCAGCTGAAAGCTGTTTCTGGAACACTCGAGGAGATACAATCAAATCATTCTGGTCGATGTTCCCGATGGCAAAATTGTATGTTCCTGCGTCCTTGACATAGACTTGAATTGTGTCGATAAAACCACGGCTCTTGTCCCATTTCTTGATAGGGCTCATGTATCCGAGATTGTTAATCGTCGTTACTTGTGTAGTATCAATGCCAGTGATGTCTGAACCAAACTGCACTTTTGATGTATCCGGCATGACGAATGGCACTTTTGAAGCAATGGCACTGGAGCCAAAATCAAGGTTTTCAAGATAGTGAGCTTGAGCATTTCCACCTTGAATTACCTTTGTAGGTTCGTCTGATGTCAAACGACTAATAAGGATATAGCCGTTCGCTTCAGGCGTGAAATCTTGACTGACTAACACGTCTGTAGTAGAGAACGTTTTAAGTTTCTTACCCGAAATGTCAAAGTAATGAGTGAACACCCCACGGACATTTTTCAGTCCGTAAGTCACGCCAGCTTGCATGTAGAGCCTAGGATAAGTGCCCCATGTCGGTGCGTCGTATGTACCGTTTCCACTACCAGACCAAGCCTTCCCGACCTTAAATGTGCGTTCGTCAACTAACTGTTTAACAACATTGACGAAACTGAGTTCTTCAGGCTTAACATCTAGTGTTAATTTAGGGATTTTAAGAGAGATATACCCGTCTGGCAAGTTTGAAAAATCAACGTTAGCTTTTTTTAGATCCTCAAGAGAAGCGTTAAACACCCTAGCGGTCTCGTCTGGCTTAGAAGATACATAGAGCATGCAATCCTCTGGTGGGATATACTCCATAGTAACTAAGTCGTCCGTTTCAGAAAACTTCTTAACAAGTCGTCCGCCGTCGCTGGAAATCGCAAATGAGAAGATCCCACGGATATTTGATAGATAGTATTTAAACCCTTTTTTAATTGGGATTGGCATGAAGCGAAGCCATCCGTTGGAGGCCCATGTTCCGATGGATGTGTTGTTCCAAAGATAGACTGAGCCTTCAATCTTATCTCTTAGAAGTTGCTCGATTGATTCCGTGAAGTCGATGTTGTCAGCTGTCACTTCATCAACATTCAACCCTCTGGATTGATAGACACCGCCCTCTTTCCAGTGACGGTCCCCTTCGTTGAAGTAATACCATTTCCCTGTATTACTTGCTACTACGATACCATTGGCACCGTTTGGGTAAGTACGTTGAATCTCTTCCAAAGAGCTAAGCACAGCCTTAGGAGCGTTTGACGAAATGGCATTGAGTTTTGACTCAACCCATTTAGTACTAGCCTTTCCGTCAAGATTCTTAGAAATGTTGTCGAGACGGTCTGGGAGCGTGTTATAGGTATCTCTGGACTTAACTACTTCCATATCAGTATTTCCACTCTTAGCAGCATCATCGTAGGTGATTTCCATACCTCGAGCGATAGCCTCACGGACATCGGCTCCTTTAGTTTTTTTGCGGATAGCGTCCACAAGGACACTGATTTTATTAGTGTTTTCGAGAGGGGTCACATCATCGTATAGATTCAAGCGTCCCTCTGCTTCATTTTGTGGCATTAAGCACCTCCTAATTCATTTCTTAAGCGAGCAATTTCAGCTTCTAGCTCACTGATACGCTGAGCACGCTCTTGCTGGCTCATATTGTAAGCTGAAAGTTTAGCATCGTAATCAGCCTTAGCGACATTGTAATCTGCAAGAGCTTGATTATACGCTGTTTTCTCTGCTTCTGTTGCGTTAGCTCCTGGGGCCACTGGGGCTTTAGGCTCAACAGGTTTAGATTGACTAGCAGACCTAAGAGCAGCTAATTGAGCATTTAATTGTTCAAGCTTCTTCTGTTTAGTAGCTATTGACTGATCTAACTTGAGTTTTTCAATCGAGCTATCGGCTTCTTGCGTTTGCAACTGATAAGCTGATAATGATTGGGATTGTGAGCCGATAGTTAAATCAACTGACTGTGGATTGAGTATATCAATCTTTTTTTCTAAGATTTGCAATGTTTCAATTCCAGACAGCGGTGCGTTGATGATCTTGTGTTTGTTCCCAATTCTGAACTTACTATATCGACTATCAATCAAATAGCGCTCAACTGCTGAGATTGTCCATTTAGCCAGTGCAATCTTCTGATTTCGCAAATACTGCTTACCACGAGCCAAGAGAATGCTAGGATTGTCAATTTCTGTCCAGATTACAGACTTACGAATGAACCCAAACTCTTTAATCAAATCCTCGTCAGCAAGATACATCTTCCCGTCATTAACACTTCGAATATCTAATTGTGCTCGTGTGACATCAGGGCTCTGGTCTTCGTCTTGCCCTTGGTTTTGGCTTTGCAAGTCCGCCCCAATCGGCACGATAATGGTAGCAAGGCCGTCAAAATCGACCTCTCGACTGGCTGATTTGATGTTTTGGCCCAGTTTAATTGGGCTTTCTTTGGTAACTCCAATTTCCTTGGTCCAATCCACGTATAGTCTTGTATTGAGCTCTCTTAACGTGAGATAGCCACCGATATTATTGATAATCCGTTCCTTAACCGTCTCCCAGCTCGAATCATATCCGATATAGCGAAAAGGACGGTCTGATTTACCGTGTACTGTGATATTTCTAGGAGTTATCCGCTTAAATTCCTCGATTTGAACGTTTGCGGAATCAAAGATTATCTTGAAATAGTCCTCAGCACCCTTATTAGGCAGTTTCTGAAACCATTGAGCCGAATCATGGAGATATGACAGGAAGTCTTCACAGACAACTTTTTGAACGAATCCGTTCGTTGACATCTCGTTAGCCATTGTTAGGACTCGACCGACAAACTCAACTTCGTTATCTCTTAAGTTGACAACTTCGATGATTGATTTGAACTGAACCATCTTTTGATACATAGTATGATCTAGCGGAATTGCAAACTCTAACTCATGAATACTGTTAATCGCTTGTTTGATTTCACCATGAACAACCTTATTCCCTCTTGGGCTGTATGGGTCGTGAATGACTCTACGGCTTGCAGTGGTCCGATTAAGCTTGTCCCATCGCCTATCAAGGAAACTAGGCCACCAGTAAATGGCATAGCCTGCCTTTTTAGCAAGTTCAACAGGACGCTCTGGGACATTTATCTTCTTCCCTTCAAGATACTCTTTCGAGCCACTTGAAGTGACTACGTAGAAGTGAGATTGATATATACCACTGTCGCTATTGTGGTCGACAGAATTGATAGTACAGTACCAATCATCTCCCCACTTCAAAGCATCGTACCAAATAAGGTCATCTTGTCCGGACTGCTCCGACCAAGTTGGGACTTGCAAGCCAGATATACCATTGCTAGACCTTAAACCCTTGACACGGATAGCGTAGCCTGTGCTACTGATGTTGAAAATTTCAATGCTATCACAAGATACTGTCATGCCATCACCTCATTGGAATAGTGCATTGCTACTGTGCCATTCCCTTGTGCTTCGAAATAGTTGATACCGATGTCGAGCGTTAGAGCAAAATCTTTGTTCTCGCCTTTTTTCAAGTAGTAAATGGTGCCGTTAGCGTCTTTTAGCGTGATATCCTCACTACAGATGATTACTGGGCTGATTGATGTATCTCCAGCGTTGACGAAGTAAACGGGTGTCTTCTTCTTCTCGTAGCCTAGATACCATTTGGTCCATGTTGAATTATCATTTTCAAAATCAAACGTGTCCCAAACATCATCGAAGTATTCATCTTCATGGAATGCGAATGGATAGCACTTAAACACGATGGTAGCGACCAGATTCTTCTTAATCGGATCGTCTGCTACCTTGATGTGCTTAACCTTGCCCATCCAGTAATATCGACGGTCGTGAGTATCTCTTAATTTCCGCTGGGTTTTAGTAACCATGCTTGACTTAATCTGTCTTTCAGCAATCTTACGATTCTCGTAAGTAGTGAATGGCAACTTAAACTCGTATGTAATTTCTCTTGATTCGAATACACGTTCACCAAGAGCGCTAGAAAAATCAAGCTCCCCTTGCATATAAGGGATAGACTCGACAATCTCTTTCTCGTCCGGTGTGGGTGCTTCACGTTTCTGTAAGTACCAACCAGCGTCACGACTATTAAAATCGCCAAACGCTATATATTCTTTGATTTTAGTAATCATAATCTGTGTCGTCCTTTCAATGTTTTAATCGTATCAATAGCATTGTTAAAGTTGTTAACAGTGCCACCTACAAGAGCACCAGTATCAAGCACCATGTTTTGGCCTTGTGCAATTTGTTCCTTGACGTCTACAAGAGCGTCAATCACATCATTAAGTAAGCCTGCTGAGTGAGCAGCATAGGCTTCTTGGCGTGCTGAAATGGTAGCGTCTGGTGTTTTATCACGCAAGACTTCCATTTTAAGCTGACTAGCCATATTTGAAGTGGCACCAGTCAACATCGCATTAGCTCGGACATTGAAGCCGTTAACTTGGTCACGGATAAAATCAAGGCTATTAGCTACTTCTGGCGCTGATTCGTCGATACCTCGAGCAATACCAAGGCCAATCCACCAACCGACTTCATCACGGAAGAGGTGAGAAGGTGAGTTGATTTTGGCTTTCGCTCTTGCTGCTCGTTCTGCTTGTGCTACCAAGGCGTTAGCTGCCGCTGTAACCGCTCCAAGAGCTGAGTTCATACCTGCTGCAAGACCTTGTCCGATGTAAGCACCGGCTGCGAAGAACGCACCATACCCAGACCTAGCCGCTGCTGCCGCTTGGTTAACCGCTGCTTGTGTAACTGCAACTAATTGCTGACCACTTGACTGCATAGCTGAGACCATTTGAGCGCCGCCTGTTCTTACCGCGGCAACTACTTGATTCATGCCGTTTCGGACTGCTGACACGATTTGATTCATGAAGGCTTGCGTGCTAGCGACCATTTGCATACCACTAGAGCGTAGTGCTGAAGTCATTTGCATAGATCCAGACGTTACCGCTTGGACTGCTGACATCATACCTGCACTCACTGCCATACCTAGTGACATCATAGTTGCCTGTAATGTCATTGCTGCCGCTCCAACAGTAGCGAATACGCTAGCTAACATCATGACTTGGGCACTTACCATAGCAAGTCCAGCACCAGCCATCTGAGCTGAACTAGCAAGCATAGCAAGCTGACTAGATACCATGGTAGCCATCATGGAAACCATGCTGAAACCAGTCTGAGCAGTCATGAGTTGAGCACCAAACATAGTCACTGCTGACCCTGCCATCATGAGCTGTGATGTCATTTGCATCAAGCTAGTAGCGAACATCATGAATTGAGTGTTTAGCATGGTCAATGAAGTACCAATCATCATGAATTGAGTACCTACAAGTGTTAAGCTAGTACCTAGCATTGTTGAGCTAGTAGCCATCATGGTCATGCTCGTAGTGATCATAGTTAGTTGAGTAGCCAACATCGTTAAGCTAGTAGTTAGCATAGTCATGCTTGAGCTGATAGAGGTCATACTAGCAGTAAGCGTCATTGAAACTGTACTGAACTGAGTTAGTCCAGTAGCGGCAACCATCAAGGCTGGTGCTAGTGTCATGATTTGTGTTCTAAACGCTGTGATAGGGGCTACAATAGCCGTTAAACCAGCAAGCGATTGACTAGCTTGACTAGAGAACGTGCTAAACGCTGTTCCTGCCGTAGTCAACAATGATTGTAAGTTAGTGAATGATGATTGAATACTTGTAATCGTGCTAGAGAATGATGTCAATCCGGATACAGCGCTAGACGCTGAACTAGACACCTTGCTCATACCGTTTCCGAGTTGGGTCATACCAGTCCCAGCTTGAGCAAGCCCCGCTGAGTTGTTACCGATAGAACCGACACCCTTGGCCACTGCTGCAAGAGATGCAGCCATGTCTCCAAGATTTGTGTTGGTAATCTTAACGACACCATTAGCAAGCTGATTGAATCCAGACCCTGCTTTTTGTGCGGCTGTACCGATAGAATTGAACACATCAGCCAATCCATCGAGAACTGACCTAATGGCACCACCAGCGGAATCGATTACGTCTGAAATACCTTCAAACGCTGATTTGAGACCGTCTCCGATACCTTTGGCCGCAGTGCTGATTGATGTTCCAACAGATTGCACAACATCAGCAATTCCTTGCAATGCTGCTCCGATAGCTGAACCAGTAGCACTGATAATGCTAGCTACACCACTCAACGCCGTACTAATAGCTGTACCGATACCCATTGCAGCGGTAGCAATTGCCATTCCTGCTGCTGAAACAACTGAGGCAATGCCACTAAATGCAGCGCTAATCACACCACCAATTGCGGTAATAATAGGCACGATTTGAGTGATAGCTGTAACAATCGCTGAAATGATTTGACTGATGATAGGCGCTAACGTTTGGACGACTGTAACAATGGCAGAAATCACTTGACTAATGACTGGCGCCATTGTTTGAACGACTGTAACGATGCCTTGAATCAAGGTCATAATGACTGGTGCCGTTGCTTGAATAGCTTGCACAATCAATTGCAATACCATTGCAATCTGTGGCCCGAATTGTCCAATGACTTGAGCAACTTGAACAATGCAATTCGCGATAACCGGTGCGATTGCCACAATGGCGTTAGCGATTATTTGAGTTACTGCCGTGATAGTATTACCGATAATTTGGACGATCGGAGTAATTGCTGTGGCCACTTGGCTGATAGCTGAGCCTATAGCAGAAACTAGTCCGCTGAATGCACTAATAATAGCTGGCAACGTTCCCAAAATAGAAGTAAAAGCATTACCAAATGCCGTAATGGCTGGGGCTGCGTTACCAATAGCTGTACCAACGGCTTCAAAGAGTGGTGAAAGTTTGGCAAGCCCTGGCGCAGCTTCACCGACCGCCTTGATGACGATACCGAATGCCGTGCCAAAGGCTTCAACGATAGAACCTGCTGCCTTCCCAATTGATTCAACAACAGTTCCGAACGCTGAACCTATAGAGCCAATAATTTGTGAAACACCGCTTGCGTGGCTTGCTAGTAGTGAGAACGAAGCAACGATCAATGCAATCCCTGCACCGATTCCGACGGCTGCGATAGCTACGGCACCACCGAACGAAAGCAAGGTTGCTGGATTCAATCCTTTAAGGCCTTGCAAGACAAGTTTCATACCTTGCCCGAAACCTTTGTAAGTTTCAGCAATACCTTTGAATATAGCTGTCAAGATCCCTTTGATTGCATTACCAGACGACTTGATAACGTTTGATATGCCGCTGAATAGCTGAGTAATTGTCGATTTAGAACGTCTCGCACTATTAGCGGCTTGCTCTGTTCCTTCAGCAGCGTCCTCTCCGAACTTCTTGAACGGATTTAGACTCTTGATGAAGTCCAACCCTTTCAATGCAACACCTACCGCTGAAATACCAGCCTTGGCAGTCATGAACCCTGCTACCATTGCCAAAATCCCGCTAGTGATACCGTTTAAGATTCCCGGCGGAATTGCACTGATAAACCTAGATATTGCTGAAACGACTTGAGATATCCAGTTTACAAGCGTTCCAAGAGCTGAGCCAATGCCTGAAATGATTGACTGCATTTCTGAGCTACCCAGCACCTCACCAAGTGATGAACCGATAGTTTTAAGAGCGTTCCAAGTATCTTGCACTGCCGCTTTGAACGATTGAAACGCCCCTGTATCAGCAAATGAGCTGATAAAGCTCCTTACTGATGTTGTGGCAACGTTTAGAGCTTGTGAAATACCGTTAGCAATGTCCCCAAAGACTGAGCCAATGCCCTGCATGAGCTTGCTACCATCAATCTTGCTAAATAGCTGCTTGATTGAGCTTGAAATGTAAGTGAAGGTAGCACCCAGATTTTTCAAAGCTCCTGTATTTGAGAAGCCTTTCCAAAGCGATTGCAATCCACTGCCAATCTTGTCAGCAATGGCGTTGATATCAACCCTTTCGAGGGCATCCGTAAGCCCTACGACCGCCTTGATGCCAATTTGATTGAGTTTTTCAAATTGTGGCATCAACTTGTTAGCAAGAGATTCTTTCATCCCATCAATCGCTTGGTCAACGGTTTTGAACTCTGTGGCCATCTTGCTGAAGGTGTCGTTATTACCGACCTTTGCGATAGCGTCAAAGAAGTCTTCAGTCTTAATCTTGCCATCTTGGACAGCTTGCACCATCTCATCGGTACTCATGCCCATTTCTTTCGCAATGGCGGCAATACCTGCAGGCGTTTGCTCTAGCATGAGTTTGAAGTCTTGCCATTGAACCTTAGGCTTAGCTGCCATTTGGGTTGCTTGTTGGCTCAAGGTCTTCATGGCTTGTTGTGGGTTTTCTGCTGCCGCCGCAAGACCACCAAACCCCTTAACGAGCTCGGTCGTATTCTTTGTTCCAACGGCTGCTAACTGTGAGTAAGTGCTGGCCATGTCGGACGCTGAATAGATTGTCTTGGTAGCGAAATCCTGCAACTCGCCTTTGACTTGCTTAATTTGGTCGGTAGGCATGTTGATCTGTTGCATATTGCCTTCAAAGGTCTTCCATGCCTTAGTAGAACTGTTAAGTTCACCTACCATGGACTTCATGCCATTACCAAGGGCGCTAATACCGCCCATGATAGCCCCACCGATTAAGTTAGCACCTAATACAGACTTAAAGACCGAACCAACCTTACCGGCTGAACCTTTCAAGCCTTCTAACGCCCCTTTGATACGTTTAGCCCCACTCTCAGCGTCTTTGCCGTCAAATAACGCCTTGATGGTGACTGTACCATCTGCCATAGATTATCCCTCCTTTCTAAAATTCTTCTTCGTATTCTTCTTCCTCAACAATCTCGTAAGGGAGAGCATAATCTTTCTGAAGCTTACGCATTTCCTCTTTGTATTCTGCCGAGTCGCCCTTTTGCGGCTTCCATTTCCGGATTTTGATAACTTCCATGAATTTCGTACCCTCTGGCAATCCAGAAAGTAGAGCGTTGAATTTCTTCCAGTGAAGTTTCCCTTGAACATCGAATAGATCAATGCCGTAAGCTTGCAAAAATGACGCATAGATATAGTCACCATCAAAACGAATGTCATAAGGAGCTTTTTCTTGTCCGCTATTGTTTGCTGTGGTCTTCATAGGGTTACCAGCGAGGTCATACTCGACATGGTTGTCCTCTACCGTTGAAAGACTGATATGTTCTTCGAAAACCTCGTTAAACACCTCAGACATTTCCTCGACGGTGAAATCTTCTAAAGTCTCACCGGTCAAGATTCGAATACCAAAATGTGGTTTAACAAACTCTGGGACATCTTCATCCCTCCACATTTCAAAGAGCCGTAGAATGTTATCAAAGGACAGATTAAGAGGAAACTCTTTATCATCGATTACTAACTTGTCTGTTAGTTTTCGTGATAAATCAAGCATTTAGATACTTGTCGAGGGCTGCTTTTGAGTTTTGACTTTCAAATTCCTCTGAAATGCCTTTGATGGCTTCAATGAGATAGAACATGGCATTGATTGTTGACTGCCCAGCGAATGCATAGACTTGTTTAAACGCCTCTTCATCGTTGAAGACTTGGTTAAAGCCGTCTTCTACCAATACCTTCAACGCTCCAAGAGCTTCTTCATCGCTTGTGTCTTGGAAAGCTTGCCCTTTGGCTTGCAAATCTTCACCAACTGCCTTCATGCGTTGAATGTTGCTATCTGACACAGGGAAATTGAGTTGGAACTCACCGAAATCCACTGGAATGACATTGCTACGTTTCTTAATTACTACCATGTTGTTATTTCTCCTTTTTTGAATACGAAAAAAGAGGGTAAGGGCTAAACCCCACCCTCTTAGTTGTCTTATCTTGTTTTATTTAGTTAGATTATCCGCCTACTACTGGTGTCCCAGTTTCTCGGGCAGCACGGCCAGAAGCTTCTGAACCAGTTCCAGCTACTGCTGCGGCTGGTGATGCAGCGACTTCGTGTTTTTCTGGCGTACGTGACCAGTTAACTTGGAACTTGATTGTTTCAAGCTCAGACGCTTCACCGTCACCCACTTCGATTTCAGAAAGTCGAGCAAGACCTTCTTTGTAAGTTTTGCCATCAGCGGTAACTTCTTTGTACCAAACGATAAGGTCATCAGCTACGGCATCTTCCTTGTCTACGACAAAGTTTTGAGCTTTATCAGCATAGTCACGGTGTCCTTCAAACGAACGACCACGAGATTTTGAAGTGATAACTTTTTCTTTGGTTCCATCGCCGTCAAAGTAAGCAACGTCATCGTCTTCTGCATCGTTTTCTGGTGCAGATTCTTTGATGCCCTTGGCAATCCACATATACTTATCTTCAGTTGGTGGAGTGTCTGGATGTTCTGAATCGAACGGTGCGATATAGTGTTTGCGAATCGCATTTTTAAATTTAGCCATTAATTAAGGCTCCTTTCTACTTCAATAGTTGCTTGTAGGTCAAGCAAGTAAATGTAAAAGCCCTGCTCGTCGGCATCGTTTAAACTCGGTGTCTCGACGGTCAAGGCTAGGAATGTATATGAATTGTTTTTACTTGGTAGCTCAAAGCCAATCTTTGAAAGCTCGGTGTTTATCTTCCACAAGATAGCGTTTAGCATTTGCTGGTCCTTTGATTTAATGGCTATCTCATAAGGTAGCGATAGAATCTGGGTGCCAGCCATGTCTTCGTCTTCCACTTTGCCACCGGGCAAGGGATAGACTGAAAGGCTCTCGTCTTCTGAAAGATAATCAAGTTTGCATTTCAACGGCAGTCCAAGCGTATTGATGAAGCTTGCGAGAACTTCTGAAAAATCGTTGTCGTTCATTAATTAACCCCCATGGCACGAAGTGCGACCTTGCCCCAGTTCTTACCATGCTTAGGAATAGCTTTCTTATCCCACCGCTTGCCAGTTCCGGGTGTAGTGTATTTGCTGAAAGTGAAGCTCCTATTTTTGTTATAACTAGACCCATAGAATTGAGCTCTTGCATAAGGTCCCGGATATCTAACACCATCGCTAAAAGCTGAACCGCTAGCGCTCAAAGTTCCATCTCTACGAGGGATGAACTGTTCCATGTCATCTATCATTTGGCTAATCATGGCAACTTTCCCACGTTTGACCGCTTCGGGACTGCATTTCTTTTCAAGCCCTTGCAAGTCAACCTTAACGGTTACATTAGCACCCATCAGATCACCTCGATTTCATAACAAAACACTTTATTTTGCCTTGGATAGTAGACTGGAATAATGGAACGAATCTTATAATCACGTTTACCGTCGTTAATCAAGCCGTTTTCAAAGCTTTCATCAAGCACCACTGAGCAATATTTCGGATAGACGAACAAAACACTGGGTTTTGATTCGCTACGGTTGTTAGTTGACCCGCTAACATTGAACTGTCTATCAAATCTAACGGGTTTTAGGGTTGTGGGCTCATCATACGTTACTTTACCCCAGACATCCGTTTCTCCCGTTAATTTCTTGATAGTGACAGTATCAACTAACATGCGTTTATCTATCATAGCCCACCGCCTTACAGCCAAATCCAGCTAGTGTCAGCCAGTTTAGAGCGTCAAGGGATAGATTGTATCTCTGACCACCGTTGGACGATTTAGAGCCGTTCTGATAGCTTACATGAGTACGTCCGACAGTCATGCTTGCCAACGATGTCTTATCCTCTGCAGTCATAATGCCGCTTGAATCGAGATAAGCGATTTGATAAGCTACCGCCTTTTTGACCGCTTGCCTTCGTGGCTCGAAGTCTGTTTCAAAATCGGTGAAATCGTAGAAGTTTTTGATATATAAATCAACAATGAGCTTAGCTCTAGCCGCTAGTGTTTCAAAGTCTTCTACGTCTTCAAAACCAAGTTTTAAAAATTCTGTTTCGGTTAAATAGGTCATTTAACCACCTCCTTCTGTTATTTTAGGAGGTCTAAGAGTTCCGCTTTGGTAAGTGCTGAAATACCAGTCAAGCCTCGTTGTTGTGCAATGATTCGCAAGTCAGAAACGGTCTTGTCTTCTAGTGTTTCAGTCACTTCCACTACTGTTTCAGTAGCGGAAGTAGGTTCATTGTCGCTCAAATGTCGACGCATTAGCATACCCATTAAGCACCTCCGAACTTAACCACCTTAGAGTCGTCGTACAGGTAGACACCGTAATATTCATCGCCAGAATAAACAGTGGTTTTCTTCAAAATGTCACGGTCATTTTCAATCATGACATCACGTTTCAAATTGATCACGAATGCTCCATATTTGGCATCGTCGTCTGTGTCTGTTTGAAGTGAAGACACTTTAACGAGGAAGCCTTTACCTTCTTCAACTTTCTTAGTGCGGACGATTTGCACGCCAGCCACTTCACCGAATGTGCCAGAAACGACAACGTCAGCACCAACTTCTGAACCCTTCAACCAGTTTTGACCAGCGTCTGCACGCAATTTGATAGCATCTTTTGGATTGATAAGCGCTACATAACGAGCGTCTTCTTCGTCTGCAAAGATTTCCAAGGCTTTGTCAATATTTGCTACTGAAACAGGAGCTTCAGTGATGTTTTGTGTCGCTGTTTTAGCAACTTCAACGATATCGTTATCGACTTTGTTAGCGATAGCCAAAGCAATCTGATTAGTAGCTTCACCATAGACATTACCATGCCCGACCAAAGCGGCTTTATCAGTGATTTCAATAGCTTTACCGGCTTGCTTGATTTTCATTTTTGTTTCTTTAGTGCCAAGTTGGTCGATTGGAATTGATTGCCCTTCAGTGATTTCAGTGGCATCACCAGAATACGTCCATTGTGGCACTGTAAGCTCATCCCCCGGACGGCCTACAAGAGTTGTTTCTACCACTGCGAGTGGTGTGAATTTGATTAGTTTAGGCAATTTAGCTGATACCATGTCAGCCATAACCTGTGGATTGATGACTTGTGCAGTCGTTGTTGTTCCAAGAACCATAGATTATTCATCCTTTCAGTTGTTGATATAGCTCTGGGTCTTTATCAAAAAGCTCTTGACGCTCATTGATTCCCATGCGTTTAAAATCTTCTTTAGTGAGACCATTCTGACTAGCAGTTGGGTTTCCCCCAGCGAAGATTTTAGGCTGTGCTGCTTGTTCTTCTTGTTTGAAAAGATATGGACTTGTTTCTTTCAACCCTTTAATGACCTTATCTAGTTTAGGTTTACCAGCTTCATCAAGTTCGATTTCGTCAAAATTGATGAATTTAGCAAGGTCATCCGAATTGTGAGCGTCCACGTCTTTCAAAGCCAGACGAATAGCGTTTGATTTGGTAACTTGAGCAAGATTAGCTTCATTCTCAGTCTTGTAAGTGTCAAATTTAGCTTGTAAGTCCGTCAATTGTTGTTTGAGTTCCTCACTAGCTCCCTCTTTAGCCTGCAAGTCGTTGAGTGCCTGGCTTTGTTGCTCAAGTTGTTGTTTAAGGCTGTCGTTTTCAGCTTGCAGCTCAGACTTAGCTTGTGATTTAGCGTTCTCAATACCTGCCCCGTACGCTTGCATGATATTGTCAATCACACTCTTGTCTGTAATACCAGCTTCAACTAACATGTCACGTTTCAAACTCATGTTTAAAACTCCTTTGTTTTACGTCCAAGGGACTGAATTTGCCTAGTTTTACGACATCCGACAGGTCAAAAGAAAAACCGTGTCGAATTGATACGGTTTTATTAAGTAGTCTATTCCTACGAGTCAAGATGTTGGATCACCAGCTTTCTTTTTCTGTTGCTTTCGCAGCTTTATCTCTGCTTCAGCTTCTCTCAAAGGGTCGCTGTAATATCGCTCTCTTGAGTAATCACGATGCAAGAATGGATGTTGTGCTAAATAAGACCTCATTGCTGCTTGTCTAGCCTTGACTTGTCCCTTGTACTTGCTTATTAGCTCGTCATCCTCTAGTTTGTTAGCAACGTGTAGAAGCTCCTTAGATTGTCTGATAGAGCGCTCTATAGCTCTCTGTTTAGACTGGCTATTAGCGTTCTTGATTGCTTCCTCTGGTGTCAGATTGGCTAGGTGGTCGGGTAGGTCTGGCTTGTAGTTAATACCTACCACGTAAGGCGTTAGCGTATGATGGCAATTAATATCAAGACAACCACCAGCGCTACCGTATCCGTAGTCTAACAGCGAGTAAATCTTCTCGCCTTCTTCAACTCTAGTCTCGCCAAACGTTACGATTTGATGCTGAATCGGTGCGCACATCTCACGAGCTGCTGGCTTCATCGAGTAATAGAATGTATCGATGCCTAATTCTTTAGCTGGTGCCATTCTAGCTTCACGATAGACACGCCATGATGTCGAATTAATAACTGTTCTTGCGTATGTGTCAGCTCTCCACTGCTTGCCTTGTTTGTCAGTAAAACCATAGAAACCTTTATCAGCCCATTTGATAACAGTGGTTGATATAGCTTTCTGAGGAGTCTCTAAACCAGTAACAACTTTTGCGACAGTCTCCTCAATAATTCCTTGATAGACCTTTCTAACGCTCTTAGGTAGCGTCGTATTAATCAGATTGTCAAGGTCTCCCATCGTCTGATTAGCGTAGTTTGCTAGATTAGTCTGAATAAGATTGTTCGTGATGAAGTTACCATTACTGCCCAAGGCTTCTAGTAGCTGGCTCTTGGTGTCCTTGTATACCTTATAGCCCTCATTCTCGATGACGTATCTTAATTGTTCTTCAGCAACACCAGAATACTCAGCGATAAGCTTGACATTAGCATTGTTGAGCAAACCCATCTCACTCATTTTTTCGAGTTGCCAAAGATATGGATTATCTTCAAGACTTGCTGTCCCACGCTCTCTCACTCGGTCAATTACTTGGTCGAATAAGTCCACCGTTAATTGATGATAGATGTCTGCTACTCTACTAGCGTCAAGCGTTAGTTGCTGGTCATTTAGTTTGATAGGTTTCTTTTTTGGCATAGCCTATCACTCCCCGTAAATCTCCCTTTCGTCGTCAGTTCTAAAACTATCAGTGCTTACCATAGTTTCGTCATTGATGGATTGATAAATCTCTTGAGCTTGTTCTTCTGTCACGTTGAGGGTCTTCTCAATAGCCATTGTTTTCGGTGCGAATCCAGCAGCTACCATTTTAGACCAGTAATCAAACTCAGCGTTACGGTCATTGAATACACCGTCGTCCAAATCCACGCTGATTTCATCCATGGTAGGAATTTCACCAGCGTAGAGATTATAGACTTTGGCAAGCTCAAGGATTGAAATGACAAGTTCTTTTAGTGACTGCTCTACTAGAGTAGCGATAGAATTACGCATTTGATATGTATCTGATTGCTCTGATACTACCTCGGTGGCTGTCTTCATGCTCTTACCGTCAAAGCTAAACATGCCAGCAGACACGCCTAATTGCATTTCAAAAATGCTTAGACCCTTGTTGATTGCTTTGATATAGTCGTCCGAGCGTATGTTAGTAGTAAGGTCAGTAATGCCAATACCCTTATCCATGTCACCGCTATCAAATTGCTCGTAGACATTGCGTCCGGTCTCAAATTCACGTTTAACAACGACCTTCTCACCACTTGAATCGTATTGTGTATTAATCATTTGAGTAGGCACCGCCACTCTACGCTGACCCATCTTGACTTCCCACATAAACTCATCATAAGTGGTATTGATGAAGTCCATCGTAGTCTTAGCATTATCGAAGATAGACAAGCCTAGAGGACTGTTAATGTCCTTGTTATTCATGCCGGGCGGTTTTAGGTAAGTGAATAATGGTCTTGTTAGCCCGTTGAGTGTGACAGTCTCTTCCAAATCCTCATAGAGCATTGATAGAGGGACACGTTGACCGATGCGAGTTTTAGATTCAGATTCGTATAACTCATTGCTGATTGTGTAACTATCTTTAGTCCACTCGTGGAACTCAATTAGACTATAGTATTTAGTCTTCTGACCCTCTGCCTTTAGTGTTTTAGTCACGATTGCAGCACTCGATACATCTTGCGTGTTTGATTGTAGCGGCAAGAATACTGGTGCTTGTACAAATGACACTCTGACGCGGTCCTCATCAACGTAAGGACGCATTGCCAAACCACCAAGAGCTAGACACGATTCTAGGTAGCGTTCAAAGTTCTTTGCGAAGCGGTCAGTCTTCAGTGTCTCATTGATGAATGTATCAGCGGTTTCATTATCAACTTGAATCTTAGCTTGCTCATTGAATACGAGACTAGCAACTTTCTTCGATGCGGTGCGTCCAATAGGCAAGTGATTGAAGTCACGTTTTAACTGTGTTCCATTGCTATCACGATAGCTGACACGGTCAAAACTACCTGCAAAATAGCGTAGATTATCCATGATACGGCTGTATTCTTCTGGTGATATCGCAATCTTAGGATGATCTGTGATACTGTTTAGGCTTTGATTAGTTATCACGTAATTACTCCTTTTGAATATGTTCTTAATGGTCTGTATGATTCCCATTAGTAGCTCCTTTTAAGCCTTCAAATCTAGTTCTCTAGCGTTGTCTAGGACGAAATATTTCATGACGTCGCAACAGTGGTCATCCTCTTTAATAACTTTTGGATCATCAGAATGTATCGTCTTTTCATCGTATCGATACATCTTATGTTCCTCGTAGAATATCTTGTTTGCTGGAATGTCTAAGTAATAGAAACGCCCCTCAGCTAACAGACTGATAACCATATCAATCATGGTTTGATTCTTCTTCTTAGCGACTGGATGCCAGCGTTCCCTATAGTCTTTGAAATACTGGTTACGAAGTGCACCCTCAGCACTATCGATGGTCATTTTAAGCTTAGGCACTCGGTACTGCTTCATAATCTTTTCAATGAAATCATGGATCATAACCGTCAATTCACTCGGCGCCTTCTTAATCACTTGACCGGCTGGACTGTAATAGAATGTATCTAACAAAATCACATTACCCTTTGCAGTAAGGCCATAAGCACCGCATGCAGTCGCTGACTGTTGGTGTCCGGTATCGAGTGCAAATGATATCCCGATAAGCCTATCATCCGTTGGTAAGCTGTCGATAGCGTGAAACGTACTCATGTTATACACTTGGTTTCCAAGCCCAACCGCTTCACCGAGATACAGATAACGATAATAGTCGTAATCGTTCTGTTTGATACGCTCTATATCCTCAAGCATTTGTTCAGTAACAAACCCTAACTTATCGTCCAGATAAGTGCTTGAGTGTGCTAGATAGTTATCATTAGTCTTGATATCCTCAAACCATTCATTGATCCAGCTATACGGATTTCTGGGCGGGTTATACGACCAGAAGAATTGAACAAACGGGGCTTTCTCATGTTTCTGCCGCATGAAAGTCACGTTAGACTGGTCGAAGTCCTCAGCGTCGTTAAACTCAGCCGCTTCTTCATACCACACTGCTATGATGTTCCCGATGTCATTTGATTTCAGTTTCTGGAAGTCGTCTTGCCCGTAGAAATAGAATGTCGAACCAGTTCGCTTATGGACTATCTTAAACGGGCTTACAGTGGCTCTAAAATGATTGTCTAGACCAAATAGACTAATAGCCCATTGAACCTTATTAAACACGCTGTCACGGATTGTATTAGCTACTTTCCGAATGACTACCACGTTAGCTTTTTCGCCTTGCATAATGTACTTAATCATCATATAGACGAGCTTTAGCACGATAACCGAGGACTTGAAAGAGTTCCGTCCACCTTTAAGCACGTTGTAAGGCTTGTTAGACTGCCAGACCGACTTGAAATGCGGGTTAACATTCTTCTGAATATCAATCGTTGCCATCTGGGATATCCTCCCATGTGTTGACAATGTTGAGGTTCATTGTTCCTTCAACACCGCTGTCTAATTGTTCTCTTAGCTTTCTGATTTCAAGCTCTAGTTTCTCGGACTGTTTAGCCGTTGGATAACGTTTCAAGATTTCAACAATCGCCTTGATAACTGTATTGTTGTCAGCCTTCTTCATCAGCCTTTCAACTTCACCAGTCAACGGGTTCATCATCAAAACTTCTTCGTCTCGTTTACCTCTAGCAATGTCGGATAGGATGGACAAGGCTTCTTTGGCATCCATGATGTTCTCATCGTGCATCTTCTCGACTTCAGCTTGGATAAAGCGTTTAATTTCAAGTTTTTTCAAGTTTTGCCCAGCGATACGCCCTGCCGTCTTTTCGCTATATCCGGCGTTGATAGCTGCCTGTGTAGCGTTCCCCAACTTGATGTATTCGCTAGCAAATAGTTTCTGTCGTTGATTTAGCCCAATATGTCCACCTCCTTCACTGCTAGATTTTGTGCATAAAAAAGACAACCCACAAAGTGAGCTGTCTAGCTATAATTATCAATACTAATATTATATCGCTAATAAACGTTCAAATTCTAACATTTATCAAGTGTTTTCTTCGTCTTAATCTCCCAGAAATACAAGACATTCGCCGTTGCGGTAATTCTCCGCAAACTCCAAAACCGCCTGTTCTCTCATTCGGTAGTATTCACTTTCAGAATATCCAAGGTCCATATAGACTTCAATGTTGTACTGCTTGCGATTTCTGCAATAACACTCTATCAAAATTTGGCTGTAATGCCTATCCGATAATGCGTTGATAGCTCTAACAATAGCTTGTAAGTCTTGCTCAGCCGCCACCTTGCGTGTTACCATGCTTTCGGTTTGGCTGTGAACCATTCCATCGAATGACTTGGGTTCTAACGAGAATGAAGCTGTCACTTTAGGGGCGTATTCCAAGCCCGCTATCCGTGTTAGCATGCGATACCTTCTTAGTACCTTTATAGCTTTCTTTTTGGTTGCGGCCTTATCTACTTCCGCAAATAGATTGATACTTGCCATGACACCCCTCTTGTGTGATATAATAGTTGTATCGTGTTCAAAGAGTGCCGGCCATCGTGTCGGTCTTTTTTTGTGTCAGCTCAAGAAACATTAAGAGATTTTATATTGAAAAGATTGAGTATTTATTCTTGGGTGTTTCTCAAGCCTTTTATCACCTCCTGACTAGATCAGCAATACCGGCAAGATTGCTAATCGCTGTATTAAATGCAATTTGATATCAATAAGAAAGAGGGTTTTTCACATCCTTTTTTCTTATATTTGCCGGGTTTTTGTTGAGCAAGGTCTGTCAGCTTGCTCGGTGTCGAAAAAGTGTTCAAGCCACTAAAATCTATATCCATTTTTAGTGTATTTTTGACAGACAATGACTGGCAAAGGAGTCGAACCCTTGACAGCCTGCGATAGATAAAATCGTTATCGGAGATATTTCTCCTTTTCAAGAATAAAGTAGTAGAATTATGGAAATTTTATCCAGTTTCCGCATTGCAGGCATAAGCCTTGAAGAATCACGCCACCAGTAATGCGTTTTAGATTTTGTGAATAATAAATAAAGGAATACCTACTTTCTATGTTTTAGATTTACTGGATTTTTGTAGCATCCACGACCAGTCACGCTTCTGCTGATTTGAATGAAAAAAATAAAGGATTCCTCTTTTCCGTATATAGATTGACTGGTAATAGCTAGCAAGGGAGTCGAACCCTCATAAACCGTTCTAGCTGCACGCCTAACGCATAGGCCGTATATAAGGCACGTTTAACGCTGGGTTTCTCACGACCTACCCTGCCTTTGTTCCGATATTCTAGGGTTATGCGATCAATTTCGTTATCCAATTTCTCGCTCCATTCGTAGTTATTGAAGACGTAATCAATGATTTCGCTGAAAAGCTCTCTTGAAAGTAGCCCTTCCATTTGAATTGCTTTCAAAGGGGTTAGAGCGGCTTTCTCCGCATAGCACAGATTAAGGGCGTTTTGGGTTCTGTTAGCATTTTTTTGGTCGCAGTCCTTGACGTCTCTAATATAGTTATTTAGATTGTTAGGGTGTTCTTTGCGTAGTTCTTCCACTTCCTCACGGAAACGCTTGAATAGCCCCTTTGGCAGTCCTGCGTTGATTTTATCCAAAACCGGTTTAGTGGTTTTACCTCTTGTGTAATTAGTAGACAGATAATCTTGAAGGTCGCCGAATAGTTCGTCAGAAATGATGCCTTCTAGTCTGTCGACAGTCGCTGGCGATATCCTCGCACGTTCAACGACTGCGCTATTAAATGCCTGATAAATGATGCGAGCTTGTACCTCACTGCACTGCTTGACCTCTTGGAAGAACTGCTTATAGGTGCCTTTTTTGTGTGCTTTTCTCAGTTCCGCATGTTCACTGACTAACCGTTGATACAGCTCTGGTGTCAGTCCTGAATATTCGTAGGTTTTACTCATGAGCTTACCTCTGCCAGTTTCGGATTAGTTTAGATATTGCCGATGATCTCGACTGTGAAGATATCTGAATCCAACAAGTCGTATAGCGAAGTTTCTGGAAAACCGATTCCCTTAGAAACAAACATTGCTTTTTCTTCACTGAACGAAACAACTTCCAACCAATCGTTTACTTCAAGAATATCCCCCTCAAAGATTTCTTTGCCATTCTTATCTCTGAGTCCGGTTGATTGCATTAAAACGATGTCATCGAAATTGTAGCGGTTCGTCTGTTCGAAAAAGAGTGTCTTTACACAAATTTCGCTTTCCCCGAAATCGATAGACATAATACCATCAACTTCGTACATGGTTTTAAGATTCTTATCCCATGCTCTATATCTTGGTATCATTGCCCCCGTCCTTTCAAATAGCTAGGAATATCATCCCCAACGTTAACACTGTCATATTGCTCCTTGCTGACAAGGAACTTGCCATAAGATCCGCAATCGAGTGTGTAGAGCTTGCCTACCATAGATTTTCCAGTTACCTTACCATGTAGCTCAACGGCATTATCTGCCTTGTGGATTACCACTGTCTCGATAGGTCTGTTAACCACTCGTAGAACAGTAGTAATATTAATGGCTAGCGAGACCACTAACAGAATCGTTGCGACTGCCAGCTCATTATAAATCCTCTTCTTTTGCGATCGTTTAAGATTAGTCATCTATTCACCCCCACCAAACAGCGTGTGCCAAGCATAAACCGCAGCTACGACAATCAAAATAAATTTAATCGTTTCCATCATCGACCTCTTTCACTTCCACGCCTTGGCAATCGAACACCCAGCCGAAATCGGCATCTTCTAGCTCTTTGCGGGTGAAGGTCGGACGTCCTTTATCCCCTGTAAATTGTGTGCTTGTGAATTGAGGTGTCAGTTCCTCGTCATTCAGGTAATATTTTCCCAAATACTGACCGAGAACAGCTTTTATCTTAACTGTATACTGCTTCTCTTTCTCAACCTCATACCCGTTGAACCACGCTTGAACGAATGTATGCACTTTTTCTAGGATTAGCCAATCACCCACTCGCCCTTCTGGTGCTTCGTTTACCGCTCCTACCACCGTAAGATTGCCCTCACTCTTCACCTTTTCAAGATAATCTGCAATATACCAGGGAATTACTGGCTTAGGGAAGAACGAATCATATAAATCCTCAGCATAAGCTACCGAAATACCTGTTACCTTCGATAGTTCCCGTACTGCTTCATTTCTATCCTTCATTTTCCTCTCCTAACAAAATCTTTTCTAACCGCTCAATTTCTTTGGAACGTACATAAATTCTATTCGTTCCGTCTGCGAACGGTGTTCTTGTAAAAATGATATTAGGTCCAATAGAGATATGTCCGATATCATCGACATTTAAAATCGTGTCCGTGTCAATCCCTTGTCCGATGTTTGTGACTCTGATAAATTTAGCCATTACTACACCTCCACCATTTCAACCTTATACTTCCTTGCGTTGCGATATTTAACACCTCGTAGGCGGTGTAATTCATTAATCGCATCGTTTTTGTTGCTGAAGATATGCTCGCTGTCTTCCATGCCGTCGTAATAGACCACTACTTTATATTTCATGATTCTGCTTCCTCTACTTCGTAATAATCAATCTTTGCAAAATTCTTAGGACTAATAGTAATCATCCTTTCTTCTGGCTCAACCTGCTGCAATTGAAGATAATCTATATTTCCTTGTCCAAGCCATTTCAGCATGTCACGAATGAGTTTATAGTTTTCTTTGACCTTGATAGTTTCATCCATATATGGATTCTGTAATCTAATTTCTGTCATTGTTTTACTTCCTTTACGTTGCGTAGTTCCATCATCTTCCTTAACAAGTCTTCATCTGGTAGCTGTTCCAACGTAAGAATGCGATTGAGCTTCTTAATGTCGATACCTAACTTGATGCTGATAAGTTCCATATCCTTGCGATTAGACCAAAACCATCTTGAGAATGCTTGTGTCTGATCTAATACGCTTGTATGCCCATAGTTGCCCGGAGCATACACACCAACCAACTTGTCTTTATATCTGCTGTTCATCCAAGCTCCTTGATTTCAAGTTCAATGCGTGGATTAGGACTGTACTTCTTACGAGCTCTTAACTCGCAGACAATACTGTCATCCGTCCAGACGATACCTTTCTTGTCAACTTTGTTGTAACCAGCTTTTGAGATACTATCAAAGAGCGATTTGACAAGATTATCAACATCTGGAGTTTTCGCATGCCAAAGCGTTTCAGACATAAAACTCTTGAATGAGTCCCACGTTTTAGCTCTGGCTTTTGGCGTGGGCTTTTTTGATACATTAAGCGGGGCTTTCATGTAAAATACGACATCTACTGAAATCGGACCGTCAAAGAATTGCCCGTCATATTCCTGCTCGATAAGTTGCGAGCATTGACGCCGCCAAGCCTTCATTTTTGGGTCTTCATAGGTTCCAAACTTGCTGAATCGTGGCCTTGTTTGAGGTTTAGGCTCGATATTTAAAATCATTTTCATAGAACACCTAATTAGAATGGCAAATCATCATCGCTGATGTCCATAGGGTTTGTGTTCCCGTACGGGCTGCTATCTCTTGCAAAGTTTGGCCCTTGTTGCCCGTGAGGCCCTGCATAGCTGTTGTCATTACCAAACGCTCCCGACGTGTTGCCTTGAGTAGCGCTACTACCTTCACGCGCCGCACGGCTTTCTAGCATTTGGAAGTTCTCAGCGACAACCTCAGTCACGTATACCCTTTGACCTTGCTGATTCTCGTAGCTACGGGTCTGAATGCGTCCAGTGATTCCAATCAATGCGCCTTTTTTAGCCCAGTTAGCCAAATTCTCAGCTTGCTGACGCCAGATCACGCAATTAATAAAGTCAGTCTCACGTTCGCCGTTGGCGTCCTTGAAGTTGCGGTTAACAGCTAGGCTAAACGTAGCTACTGCGACATTGCTAGGCGTGTAGCGTAGCTCTGGGTCTTTGGTTGTCCTTCCAACCAATACGACATTATTGATCATTGATTTTCTCCTAGAATTTCATAGTTCACAAAGTTATCATCAAGCAACTTAGCGAATTGGTGCCATTGATTTTCACCGCCGTTGAACGTAAGAGCTAGATTGACCTTGTACTGCTCAACGGGTTTGCTAGGTGCTTCCTCTACCGGCTTAGTGTCTTCGATAACCTCACCAGTTTCAGCATTGACCGCCTTAATTTCCTCGTTAGCTGATTGCTTAGCCATTGCTTCAATTTCTGCCAAGCGTGCCGCTTCTGCTTTCGCTTTGGCTTCTGCTTGCTGCTTGCGTTCAATGGCTGCATCACGGTCCTTTTTCATTTGCTTCAAGATTTCAACTAGAGGTGTATCGTTCTGCAGCGCTCTAGTATAAGGCTCAACTGGTAGCTCATAATCAAGGGCCTGTTCCTCAATCATGGCAACGTTAGCCTTGTATTCTTCCAGTCGGTCATACTCAGCCAAAACAAGAGCGTCAATCTTTTCTTCTGTCGCTTTTTTGAGCTTCATTTTCTTATCCATGAAGTCACCGACCTTAGAAAATCTCTCGTACTTGTCCTTGAATGTGTCCTTGTCTAGTCCGGCTAGCTCGCATTTGCTTTCAAATACCGATCTAACGTGGTCAATTCGCAGCATTTTTTTGTGTTCTTTGACTTCATCACGTTTAGCACGTAGCTTTTCAAGGAGTGTCTCCAACGGCTCTAGCGAGGTCGTTAGTTTAGATTCAAACTCAGTGAGTGGGTCTTTGTAGATCCTGCCGATTTCCTTACGCTTGTCATCGAGTTTGTCGCCAAGCCCTTTGAAACGTGTGATTTCTTTTAAGACCTCGTTATATTCCAAGTTGTCTAGTTGCTCGTCTGATAGCTCGCTAACTGCCGCTTGGATAGCTGCATCGAATTTTTCAAAATCGAATTTAATCGCTCCCGGCGTATAGACCGGCTCGATTGTTTCAAGAAAATTGTTCGTTACGTCCTTCATGTTTTATCCCTTTCGATTGTTAATCTGTGCTTGAATGTCGTTGCTTACCACGTTAAAACCTGCCACTAGCAATTCATGGAAGTCATTGAGCTTGTACTTCTTCAAGTAGTAATTAGCTACTGTTTCGGTTGCTTGCCCCGTAATTAAGGCAAGTTCGTTAATTTGTTGCATGATTGTGTCATGTTGCTCGTTGCTAATGAAGTTAGGTTGATGATCGCTTCTTGGCTCATAGCGTGCTTGTTGCGGTTGTGGCTGTTCTTCCACTTCCTCAGTGTCTTCGACTAGTTCTGGCTCTGGTTGGACTGGTTGAGCTTGTTCCTGTCTTTGCTGCTCAATCTGTGCCATTTTACGAGCCTTAACATCCTCTTGCGTTTCTCGTGGGGTAACGTCGATAGGTGCCGCTTGCTCCATTTCATCCGCTGTATATAGACCGCCTACGTTCTCCGAGAACGCATCTCGGACGGCTGCCACGATTGCCACCTTTTCAATCATTTGCCCTGGTGCTTTCTGCCACCAATTCTTATGCGTGTTATAAGCTGATAATTCAACTTCACGATACACTGGACGACTTCGGTCCTTTCGGTACACTTTACACCACCCGCCGATTAAGGTAGCCTTGCGAGGTAAGATTACGCCCTTCTTAGTTTTAAGCTCGCCTTGTTCATTCTCGTAGATCACACCACTTTCAAAACCATCATAGTTTAGATTCTGTTCTGCTCGCTTCATGAAAGCGTCCTTAGACACCACGATTTGAGCCGGGTTGTTACCATACTTGATGAAATAGACCTCTTTAGTAAAAGGGTTAAGGTTGCGATTCTTAACGATTGCTAGCAACGTTTGAAGCTCTTGAGGGCTTGCTTGATGTTTCGGGTCAACGAAATTTCTCAATGTCTCGCCGTCAAGCTGTTGCAAGTCAGTTAAATACGCCCCTTTTGTAGTTTGTAATTGATTTTCCATGTCATGTCCTTTTTATATACCCCTAATTCTCAAATTTTGGGGGTTATTTGCCGTTTTACCGTTTGTCTAGTGTAATTGTGCCACTAGATTATTCAGGACGGTTACAAGCGATTTTAGAGCCATTTCTTGCCCTTTGACTTTTTTAGGTACCAATTCTCCCTTTTGAGCTTGGTGTTTTCTTGAGCTAGTGACAAGATTCTGTCTTGCTGACTGTTGATAATCTCGCCTAGCTCACGACCTAAATTCATGTACTTGTTCCGCCATCGGCTCTCGACTTCGTAAGTTTCTTGTTCCATGTTTAATGCCTACCCTCCCACCACTGCAAAATTAATTATTTTTCGTTATATTTCTTAAATCCAAGAGTTAGTGCTGTGATACCTGCTGCAATGACTACAAGTCCTAAAGTGCTAGCAATTCCTTCTTTTTCACCAGTGTTAGGAAGTGTGGCTTTATAAACTGGCGTATTTGCCACTTGTTTTGGCTCAGATTCGAGTTTGTAAGTAACTGTGGTAGTTTGTACCTCTTTATCTTCACGAGGTGTTACGGGCTTGTTAGGGGTGTTTTCTGATGGCGTAGTTGGTTTAACTGGTTCTTCAGGAATCTCGATAATCAACTCAGGTTTATCGAGGATTGGAGCTTCATTAGGTACGACACCGCCTGACCATTCAGGTTTATCAATGCTTGGTGCATCGAATGGAGTTGTTCCGCCATGCCATTCGGGTTTATCATACTGTGGCGCATCATTAGGAATAACGCCCCCGTTCCATTCGGGCTTATCGTATTTCGGAGCGTCGAACGGTACTGTTCCACCGTTCCACTCTGGTTTATCCAAAACTGGCGCTTCGTTCGGTACTGTTCCGATTGGCTCAGTATATTCTGGTTTTACACGTTCTTCAGGAATACCCGGAATGCCACCGTTAAATTCAGGGATTTCAACTTTTGGAGCTTCACGAGGAATTTCAAATGTTGGTTCTGGTTTGTTTTCGCCTGATGCATCGCCACGGCCACCGACGAGTTGAACATAACTGTATGAAACAGCACCATCTGACTCAGCTTTTAACTCAACCTTATTGGTTGGATTAACGCTATCCTTAACTGCATTTGTCAGTTTGGTTTTATAGTTCAAGTAAATCATATGGTCAAGTCGGTCCATTTTGATTTCAAAGCCATGCTCAGATTTGCTGATTGACTTAACTAAATCCATTGCTGAACCTTTATCAATCCATGGATTCACGCTCTCAATGTTCTTAACTTCAAAGAAGTTATCCACAAGGGTTTGATTGTCACTCATTGTGTCAATCAATGTCACATAATTCAACACACGTCTTGCGTAGTTAACACGGATAGTCCAGTTGATAACAGTTGGGTCATTCTCGTCTTGACTACCCCATTTAGAAAGTAATTCATCTTTACCAATTTCTTGTTCTTTGCCGATGTTGACGGTGATCACTGTCCCATTGAAGTTTACTGTGACTGGCTTGCCACTTTCGACCTTGTCTGTCCAAGTAGCGTCCATTTTAAGACTCATTTGCTTGTTAAGCGGATGAGATGCAAAGTAGTTGTTAAATACAGTAGTCACAGTATTGCTTGCTGTGTCTGTAGTAGCTTTACCAACAACTTGCTTGTCAGGATTGTAAACATCAAAGTCAAAGTTAGTTTGAAATTTCACTTCTTCAGGTAAAGTGAACTTAACCTTATCCCCTTCATTGATAGCCATATCGTCAGGGAATTTTACATCCTTGTATTCCACTGTGAAGCCTTGGTATTTACCAGTTCCTTGAGACTGGTCAACCTCAACATTAGGGTTAGATACTTGGATAGTGTCACCCTCTTTAACGAATGTAGTAGGTTGCGCTTCGACTGGCGCTGTAGTTTCTGCCACTGGTTGCGCTACTGGTGTTTCTGTAACCGGTGTAGGTTCTGCCACTGGTGCTGATTCGGTAGCAACCGCTGGTGTTTCCACTGGTGCCACTGTTTCAGACGGTGTCACTGTAATGTTGCCGCCGTTATCAGCGGTGTAGACGTTAGCTGCAGTTGGTTGTGTGTCCACCACTGGTTGAGTGGTTTCGTCCGCTGATACTGCCCCTGCACCGATAAGCAATGCTGTAGCAAGAGCTAGCGTGCCGCAAAGCCCGAAAGCTTTAGTTTTAACGTAAGATGGTTTTGCAATTGTTTGTGAAATCATGGTATAATCTCCTTGGTATAATTTTCTTGCACAGGCCCTTACCTGTGCTTTTTTAGTGCTCTCAACGTGCACCCATAGCCCCACCGTGTCCTGTTTTTCAATGTTTTATTAGACTTTTTGGGGAAGATTAGGAAAAAGTAATTTAGTAAAGTTTTTTTGGGGAAAAATTATGGGTATAAGTTACACTCCACGGCAGGGCCATGGCTGCACGCTGAAAGATGTTGCTATTTGGTATATTTCTGTTTAAGTCGTTCGCTTTTTTCTTCGGGTGTCTCAACCACCTCGAAAAAGTATTCTGGCTCTTTGGTTTTTTTCTTGGAAAATAGTTTTCTTAGTAGCTTCATGAGTTACCCCACTAATTGATCTAATGGCAGTCCGTGGTCAGCGTTGAATCGCTCAGCTTTTGCTGTGTAAGATTCCCATTGTGGAACTTCATAGACTTCTACTTGTTCTTGTTTCTTGCTCCAAATCCAGTTAAAAATTTTCATGTTGTTTCTCCTTTAGTTGTTTGATAATGCTTTTGATTTCGTTCAAGACAAACTCGGTGTCTTTGTAAGTGTGGCTGACAAATGACCACCCATTGCTAGCTAAGAGTGGGTCCCAATCTCCGAAGTGCATGCAATCAAAACCGATATAGTGGCCGTCAGTCGGGAGCTCGTCCCAACAGTCATTGAATGTAATACCACCGTGACAGTAAATTTCGTCAATGTCGATATCCAATCCGTCAGGCACTTCGACATATCCGCATAAATGTCCAATATATCCATGCCTTCTGATACAAGCATTGAATCCATCAATGACGTAAGCTTTACTTCCGCCTTCGGGAATGATTTTCAAATCTTCCTCATAGCGTTCTTGATTAGTCATATCTGTCTCCCTAATTTAGAATTTCACCGTTGCTGAACACTCCGAAGCATGTCCCGTCTTTCATGATGACGTCCACACCGACATGATGAGCGCCGTTTCTGTCAAAACGGATGTCGTCTGTTAGGAATGCTTTTTTGATTCCGAAGTTTTTGAAAAAGTTGACCATGCCTTTATTTGTTTTTAGTTTTTTCATGTTTTTTACATCTCTTATTCTACTAACTATGATTACTGCATTGTTGTCAGTTAGTAGTTATTATTAATTAGTGCCGGTAGGCTCTAGATTGTTGTTGGTTAGTGCGTGACAACGCCATATTATTATTACTTAGTCTTTATTGTTTATTAGTTATTATTAGTGTCGGATTCTTCAACTTTTGAACTTTTCAACTTTTGAACTTTTCAACTTACGTAAAATTCAACTTTTGAACTTTTCAACTTACGTAAAGTCAGTAAGTTGTAACTCAGTTATCCACAACTTCTGTGGATAACTCTTTTTCAATCCGACTAACCCAATAATTCCAATAGCTATCTGTAATCGGTATGTCTTGGACAAGCGGATAGGTCTGAACCCCTTTACCACGTCCCGAACTCTTTCGATAGATACGGATATATCCCGCTTTCTTCAATTCGTTAAAGGCTGTTCGGTGTGCATCTCTGCCGCTTTTTGAACGCTTGGAAAGTTCCTCAATGTAAGGCCGCCAATCGTCTTTGTTGGTCATTAGCACCCATAACAAGCCTTTAGCTTGTAAACTCAGTTCAGCGTTTTGGGCTGAGTGGTTATTCATTTGAGTATAGTTACTGTCGATGTTTCGTTGGATATACTTCATATCCCATGACCTATGCTCCTTTCTGGTAGATGCTTGCCACGATATCGTAGTAGCTATGCCCTGCTGGTATCGTGTACTTAGTTAGATCATCAACTCTGGAACCGTCTGCCATAATGTTGATTATGGTGGGTTCCCATTTTTTTCGTTCCATGATATAATTACCTCGTGAATTATTTTGCTAGTCCCTCGATGGAATTGCCGTTCCAGAGGGACTTTTTTGATAAAACTGATTTCAGCGGTCTATTCATCGAATTCAGACATTGATGTTTGAAGTCCTACAACTGCCATCATCTCATCAACATCAGTAACGCTTGGTGTAAATGTGATGGTGGCTTTTGGTTTTTTGCCCGCTGACATTTCTAACTTAAAATCAGTAACGCCACGTCCTAATTCCCAGTCGTTGATTTTTATTGAATATCCTGAAGAATTAAGGGATTGACCCTCACTTGGTTCTCGTTTAGGTTTAATACTTAGTTTTAATTCTTTCATGTTTGCTCCTTCTACATGTTCAACCATTTCCTAACCAAATCAGTGCTGTCAACGCTGTTGATGGTTTCAGGAATGGCAGTTAACTCTACTATCTTGACCCAGTAGCTATCTAGCACTTTCTTATCAACGTAGACCGCTTGTTCGCATAAACCGATGTGTCCATCAATGACCATCGCTCTACGGATAAGTAGGTCTTTTTCTGTTTCCAGTTCAATACGTCCAGCAATATTGCCAGAGATTTCAAGGTACTTGTATGGTTCTTTCATCCTTCCTCCATCCCTACCCCGCTACTTCGTCTTCACTCAAAAACTTGTTGATAAAATACTGCTGACCCTTACCTGTGACCTTCGGTGTCTTGTTCACACTGATATGTCCATCTGCGTGTTGCACGTTTGTTTCCTTGATTTCAAAGAGTTTCAAGTCCATGCTACGTTGGGTTGGCATGTTCCAATCTGAGCCCTTGCGCTTAATCAGGTAGCCGTTTTCACGCATCCAAGCAAAGAGGCGATTGGCACCGATTTTGTAGCCGTTTTGGCTAATGAGTTTGGCAAGTTCGCCGACCAAGATAGATGTGTGACTTGCACTTACTGCGTCATCAAAGAGGACTTTGGGTTTGTCCGCTTCAATCTGTGCTTCTAGCTTATGAACTTTCTTGTCAGCCATGAGTAAGGCTCTTGCCATGATTTTCTCAGGGCTGTTGTAGTCCTTTTCAATTTGGATAAAGTATTGACGGACCTCTTTTCCTTTTTCGGTACGTTGAATCATGGCAATTTCTTTGGCCATGTCTAGCTTGATGATGTGGTCAACTTTATTCTGTCTACCACCGTTTGAGTTGTGTCCAAAAATGGACGTTACTAGATAATCTTGATTTTCTGTAAAGCCATACTCAGTCATACGACTAAACCAGTTATCATATCGTGTTCTGACTCCCAACGCCTCATGTAATTGCCTACCTGAGACTATAGGTTCTTGGTTTTCGTTTAAAGTTACGTTGATTAAATTATTCATGTGTTATCCTTTCTAAACACGGCTAAACCGTGTTGTTGGGTAAAAAAATAATATCATTGTAATTGGTATTATAAAGTTTTTCAATTTCGCCAATTTCAATAGCGTCAGGAAAACTTTTAGCATTTTCCCATTTGCTCAAAGTCGACGAAGCAATCCCTAATTTTTCAGCAGCCATTTCTTGGCTTAGACCACTATTTGCACGTAAGGCTTTTAATGTCATTTTTTGCATATTCTCACCTCACTTTCTAAATTCATCTAGACTGACTTCTAGTGCGTCAGCAATTTTGCACATATTTGTCCAAGACATTTCTTTTAATCTTCCTGCCTTGAGGTTTGAAAAATTAGATGCGTGGACACCCGATTCTTTAGCTAGCCGATACATTGACCAGTTTTTAGATTTTAATTGTTGTTCAATTTTATTCCACATTCAAAACACCATATGTTGTGCTTTTCAAGCACATTACATCCTTTCTTATACAATATGTTGATAAACAAAAATATTTGTATTATAATATATCTTGACTAGGACCTCTCACCGTTTTAGTCAAAATTCCAACAGAAAGGAGAAAAAAATGAGTAATAACTTAGCGAAACTTGATTTGATATTGGCGCAAGGGAATATCGCGAAAGATACAAACAACAAGTTAATAGTCCAAACAGCTGCTGGACAATATATTGGTGAAATTTATGATTCTACTGATACAAAACATTCTTATATATCTACGATTTCTCAAAACATAAAAGATACGCGACTTTCTGAATACGATGAAAAAAATCCAACAGCATTTTTTTTGGTAGATGTTGAACTTCGTACTTCTTCGTTTGGTGGTCCATTCACAATGCCATATGTTTGCTTATTTATAGATCAGATTCTGGGCGTTTCAATGGGGAATTTAGAACAACCGATTGAAGAATAGCATTTTGGTCTATTACAAAGTCTATCGAGCTTCTGATAGGCTTTTTTCTTTTTCCGCTATACGGATACCGTTTTGGTTTCATCCTCTCACCCCCTTTTTAGCGTGTCAAATTTTGATGCGCTTTTTTGATAGACAAATACATTTGCCGAAAATGTTAATTTGTATCCAACTTTCAACATACCGAACATCGCCTTCAGAATATTTTGTTATGTAGTGACGGAACATTTTTTACCTCACTACTAACCAAGAAATCAACCCGATAATCAAGCCCAGCAAAACCAAATTAGGAATTAATCCACCTTTTAGTTTGAATTCCACTTCTTGATTCCCGTCTACTGATTCATTTTTATAATGAATGTCACCAAAAAGAAACTTCCTCCACTTCATATTTCTACTTCCTTTCTTGCGAAGGTACAACTAAATATGTTAAACTATAACCACACCCCACAAGGGGGAGGAAGCTTATGCTTCCTTTATTGAACTACCATTCAATAATGTGTTTGAATTTGAGCTTAAACCAGAGAATTTTGATTTCGAACTCTAGTTCTCTGTGTTTAGGCTTTTTGTTATGTTTAGCCATTAGCTGTACCTCCTGTTTTTTTGTTAAGGTCTATCTCAACCTTACGAATATATTTTAACACGGTTAAACCGTGTTGTCAACATAAAAACAAATATTTTTTTATTTTTTTAAAAAAATTTTGACAAAAACACGGTTTTTCCGTTATAATATAATCACAATAATAGGGGGTGATATTATGAGTGGCTCTTTAGGTAATAAAGAAGTTATGGCAAGTAATATCCGTAGACATTTAGATAAATTAGGTTTAAATGTAAAAGATTTTGCTAATGAAATGAACTTTAAATATAGTACTGTTTTGGATTGGGTCAATGCCAAAACATATCCAAGAATCGATAAAATCGAACTTATGGCAAATCATTTTAAGGTGGAAAAAGCTGATTTAATTGAGAAGTATGATCCAAGTAAAAATACATTTTCATCTAAAATCAACTTTGACCCAAGACAAGCAATTCTCTTATCTAACTATTCCAAGCTCAACGAAATACGCAAAAACAAGCTACTAGCTACATCTGAGACACTTTTAGCTGAGGAACAAGGGAAAGTTATAGACATACAAGAAAAGTTAGCTGAATACGACTCCAAAGAACGTGTCAGCCTATCTGTCCCTGGTAAAGTATCAGCTGGTACTGGGTATTGGCAAGAAGATGACTATGATACAGAAGTTGACTTCTATGCTGATGAAATACCAGATGAAAAAGACTATGACACTATTGCGGTTGTTGTCGGGCACTCAATGGAACCGAAGATAAAAAATGGTGACTTTTTGTTTATCAAGCTGACTAGTCAAGTTGATGTTAACAAAATTGGTATTTTTCAGGTTAACGGTGAAAATTATGTCAAGAAATTAAAAAACGACCACCTACAGTCGCTAAATACAAAGTATGCTGACATCAAACCAGCTAAAGGAGACGATTTCAGGACTATTGGTGAAGTCGTGGATATTTATCGGGAGAGATAACATGAGTATCGAAAGTAGACCAATGGAAGTGATTAAACACAACCTAGATTGTCAATGTCATAGACGAAGAGAGTGGATTAGAGTCAATGATGAGTGGCATGCTATCGAGTTTTCAGTAGATGACCCAAATGATCCACCTATGACCGAAGAAGAAAAGGCCAACGTGGCCTTAATTCTTCAACAACACTTACCGAAAGAGTAAAAACAACTGTTTCTAAAATAGAAATAGTTGCAAACAAAAAAGCCTGTGCTCTATAAAGTTTGGCGGCTTCAAGCACAGGCAATCAATTAGCATAGTAAAACAACGATTTATAAAAGTGTTTTACTATGCTCTATTTTATCACAGAATGGAGTGTAAAAGAATGGAAAATTGGAAAAAAATCGTAGGCTATGAGGGCCTATATGAAGTTAGCGATTTAGGTAATGTTAGAAGCCTAGACAAAGTTGTGCCAAAATGGGACGGTTTCCGATTGTTGAAAGGCAGAGTTCTGAAAAAGAAACTTACGCAATTTGGATATCACTCCGTAGCGCTAACCAAGAACGGAAAACCGAAGCATTACTTTGTCCATAGACTTGTTGCTACTTGTTTTATTGACAATCCAGACACAAAAACGAAGACGCAAGTAAACCATATTGACGGCAATAAAACTAATAATGCTGTTGACAATTTAGAGTGGGTTTCTGCTAGCGAGAATATTAAACACGCATTTAAAACTGGTTTAAAATCAGTGCAGCAGTCTCAAATTGACACCATTAGGACGCTTGGGAAAAATAGTAATAAAAAGGTGCTTCAAATGGACCTGGATGGGAATGTGGTAAAAGAGTGGAACAGTATGACGGATGCTAGTAAAACTCTGAAAATTAACCTTTCTTGTATTTCAATGTGCTGCAAAGGTACAAGAAAAAAGGCCGGTGGGTTTGCTTGGAAGTATTCTGAATGTAGAGGTGACTCGAATGATTAGGAAAGTCGCCATATATGCACGAGTTAGCACCATGAATCAAGCTGAGGAAGGATACTCTATAGACGGGCAAATTGACAGTTTAGAGAAGTATTGTGAAGCTATGGGGTGGGATGTATATAACAAGTATATAGACGCTGGTTTCTCTGGTGGCAGTTTGAAACGCCCTGAAATGACAAACTTGATTAACGATGTAAAAAAAGGTTTGTTCGACACGGTTTTGGTTTACAAACTCGATAGACTATCACGAGATGTAAGAGATACACTTTATTTGATTAAAGATGTGTTTAATATAAATAAAATTGATTTTGTATCCATCCAAGAAAATATCGATACTTCTTCCGCCATGGGTACTTTGTTCCTAACTCTTTTATCTGCAATAGCTGAGTTCGAAAGGGAACAAATCAAGGAACGCATGCAGTTAGGCAAACTAGGGCGGGCAAAATCTGGCAAATCGATGCAGTGGGCAAAGACCTCTTACGGCTATGATTACATCAAAGAGACTGGCACGCTCTCAGTCAATCCTTATCAAGCCCTAATCGTCCGAAAGATGTTCGAGTGGTATTTATCGGGGATGTCAATAACCAAGCTCAGAGACGCTCTCAATGAGCAATACGGGCAAGATAAAGAGTGGAGTTATAGAACAGTGCGGGTTATCCTTTCTAATCCGGTATATTGTGGGTACAATCAATTTAAAGGGCAGATATTCCCTGGCACTCATGAAGCTATTATCTCAGAGGAAGATTTCAACAAAACGCAAGAGGAAATTAAAACAAGGCAGAGGACAGCTGCCCAGCGATTCAATCCCCGACCATTTCAGGCTAAATACATGTTATCTGGTATAGCTCAATGTGGCTATTGCTCAGCCCCTCTTGCTATCAAGCTAGGCATGAAACGAAAAGACGGCACACGCTTAGTCAAATACGAGTGTAAGCAGCGACATCCTCGAAAAACCAAGGGCGTGACTGTTTATAATAACAATGAGAAATGTGATTCTGGATTTTATTTCAAGGATGATATCGAGCACTTCGTCCTAACTGAAATCAGCAAGTTGCAAACTGATTCGAACTATATCGATAAGCTATTTTCAAACACAAATCAAGAGACGATAGACCGGGCTAGCTACCAGAAACAGATTGACAATCTGACCGCTAAAATTAGAAGACTTAATGATCTATACATTGACGATAGAATTTCACTGGAAGAATTGCAAAAGAGGTCAAGCGACTTCATGGCAGAAAGGACAGCACTCGAAAAAGAGCTAGACGCTGACACCTCTCTCAAAGCTGTAGAGCGGAAAGAAGATGTTAGACGGGTGCTTGATACCAAGGACATCTTCACGCTTGATTATGAGCAACAGAAAGCTATAGCACGCGCCTTGATAAGCAAGGTTCGAGTTACTAGTGAATCCATCGTTATTTTATGGAAATTATAGAGCGTTTTACTAACCTTTATTTCAAT
>OBVT01000021.1_pt1 | contig 90249 bp, 108 predicted proteins | sample 1476231 | NCBI WGS metagenome assembly OBVT01 (sample SAMEA2580031, study PRJEB22360) | human gut metagenome | reverse complement strand
TAATATAAGGGAAATTACTTTTAAATTTTAATGGTAGTAGTGTTACAGGGTAGGTAGCACCGGTACCCCCCATAGTTGCAACGAACATTTGTGTACCAGGTGTAATAATTTTATCTGCATGTTCTCCTGCTTGAATCAAATTTAAGTTTGTTTCAAGATTTGCATAAGTAATTGCAGCAATTGCTGGTTCAACAATAGATGGACCATGTATACCTACAAACCAGAAGAATGCGAAAGCACCGAAGATAAGTGTGACACCAATCCAGCCATCTGCCGCAGTAAATAATGGTTCAAAGATTTTTAATACGGCGTTCGCTACATTTGTATGAATAAATGTTCTTGATAATAAATCTAATGCATAAATAATGATAATAACCGCTGACAACGGGAAGATATCTTTAAATACCTGGGAAATATTTGGTGGTACTTCTTTAGGCATTTTTATTGTAATATTTCTTTTAATAAAGAAATTATAAACAATTACGGTAATAAAGGCTGAAATAAAGGCTGTTAATAATCCTTTTGTGCCCATAAATGCACTTAAAAATCCACCCTCTTTAATAGGATCTGCTGCTAAGAATAAAAATCCACTCATCGCAGCCATCATTGTAGAAATAAAGTTAATTTGATTGGTTTTATCTAATTTCCTGTTGTAGGAATCGGTTAAAGACTTAGCTGTTGTTCCAGCTACAATCAAACCAACAATTCCCATGGTATAGTTATATGGTTTCATCAATATACCTTCCATCGTTTTACTCCAAGTAAAGCCAAACACGTTAGGTACATATGTGATTAAAATAAATATACTTGAGAACAAGATAATTGGAATTGCTGCAATAAATCCATCACGAATCGCTCTTAAATAAATATTACGGGATATTTTTTCAAAGAACGGCTTTCCTTTTTCTATCCATGCTATTAACTTATTCATAGGGGTCAGCTCCCTTTTTTGTATAATTCAATTAAATGCTTCATTAAATCTTTTAATAATAACGTTGTCATTAAATGGTCTTGTCCGTGAATCATTGTAATACTAAATGCAATGTCATCACCTTGCGCTTCTTGAGCTAATAAGTTTGTTTGAGCTTTATGTGCATTTGCAATACATTCATTTGCTTCCTCGGTAAGTTGTTCAGCTTTTTCAAAATCACCTTCATTAGCAGCGTTTAAAGCCTCTAATAATTTTGAACGTGCATCTCCTGCATATGCGACAATTTCAAAACCAAGTAATTGTACTTCTTCTCTGTTCATATGAATAACCTCCCCTAAGTTATTTTGCTTTCCAAGATGTTGCAGTTGTTTTTAGTACTTTATTTAAATCATCAATGTTTTTATATCCAGTTGTACGTAACCATTCTCTTGCGGCTTGTTCTCCTTGTTCAATATAAACTTTAACTGCACCAGACCATGTCGCACGTCCGCATAACACACCATTGAAATGTGCACCTGCATCATGTGCAAATGTTAATGTTTCTTGGAATAATTCAGCTGATACACCAGCACTTAAATAAATATAAGGTAAATGTGTCGCTGCATCTTGATCACGGAAATGTTGTGCTGCTTCTTCTTTTGTGTATACAACTTCACCCTCTGTAAATCCTTCGACAAAATTCATATTTACGGGTACTTCAACTTTAAGCACATCAACATTGAATCGCTCTTCTGAGAATAACTTCATTGCTTCATTTACTTTACGAGGTTTTACTTTTGCAAATTCAGCACTTTTATTATCTGGAATATTATCATCATAAGTTAACACTTCTAAGAAAAATGGAATGTCTTCAGCAACACATTCTGAACCAATTCGTTCAATATAAGCTTTCTTTTGAATGTTAATCTCTTCTGAATCATCTACATCATAATAAAGTAAGAATTTAACTGCATTGGCACCCTGTTCTTTTAAACGTTTAGCAGACCATTCTACTAAGCAATCAGGTAAACGACCTTTTGCATTCACGTCATATCCAGTTTTTTCATATGCAAGTAATAAACCACACTCTTTATTACGTGCATCAGAAGCAGGTAAGCCATATTCAGGATCTAAAAGAATAGAAGATGCATATTGTGTTAACTCTTCTGATACAAGTACTTTTAATTGTTCGATTTGTTCAACTGTAGGAGGTTCTGTTTGATGTTCAGCCATCATTCTTTTTAATGCCCCACGTTGATCAAATGCTAAAGCTGAAATAATACCATCTTGATTACTTAATTGTTCGATTGATGCTAATTTTTGTTGTGATTTTGTCATGAATTACACCTCTATAACTTCAATTTGTTTGAATAGTTCTTTAAATTTATCTACATTGATATGACCTGTTTGATGCTCCATTGCATTTAACATTCCAAATGCATTCGCTTTTTTCAGTAAATCCTCATCGGATTGTTGATGAACAAGACCTGATGCAATACCTGCCACAGTAGAATCACCAGACCCTACAGGATTAACGACTTCTATTTTGGGGATATTTACTTTATAAAATGTTTGATGATGTTTAGCGAAAGCGCCATCGCCACCTAAAGAAACAATAATCCATTCAATACCTTTGAAGATGGGTTGAGTAACCGCTTCTTTTAAACTATCGATATCTGTAGTGACAGTAGTGTGTAATAATTGAGATAATTCATCAATATTAGGTTTTATCACTGAAGGCTTATTTTCGCTCAACAATACATCCATTAATGATTGACCAGAACTATCTAAAATCGTAGGTAGCTCTTGTTCATTTGCTAATTTCACAATATCAGCGTAGTAATTTGTATTAAGACCTTTAGGTAAACTTCCAGACATCGCTATAACATTAGCTCTTTTAAATAGTTCTAAAAGATGTGCTTTATAGCTCTCTGCTTCTTCCTTGTCAATAGTTGGTCCTTGTTCGAGTATTTCAGTTTGTTGTCCTTCATGTAGAATAGCGATACAATTTCGCGTTTCTCCTTTTATTTTGAAGAAAGACTGTTCAATTTGAGCATCTGTTAATTGTTCTTCAATAAATTGACCTAATGCGCCACCTAAAAAGCCACTTGCTAACACATTTTCGCCAAATTCTGATAATACACGTGTTACATTTAATCCTTTTCCTCCAGCAGTTTTACTCGTCTTTTTAACTCTATTCACAGTATCTAGATGAAACTGTTCTAATGGGTAAGAGATATCAACTGAAGGATTTAAAGTTAATGTTAGAATCATTTCACATCTTCCTTAATCGTGATATTCACCTTTGTCCCATTTTTCTAAGAATTCATCAAAGAAGTGAGGATTAGCTTGATTATCGTTATGTGCTTCTAAATGATTAATTTTAGCAATTAATTTTTTATTTTCTTCAGTAGGTTTGTATTCTGCTTTGATAAATGCATCAACGATATCGAAAATAAATAATTCGCCTGCTACTTTACCGCCGAAACTAACAACATTAGCATTCAATTCTTCTTTTGAATAAAGTGCTGATGTCATATCACGTACTAATGCTGTTCTTACACCTGGGACTTTGTTTGCTGCATTACTAATACCAACGCCAGTACCACAAATACATACGCCTAAATCTGCTTCTCCACTAGCAACTTTTTCTCCTACTTTTTTACCGAAGATAGGATAATGTGTACGTGTAAAATCATACGTACCTACATCAATAACTTCGTGTCCTTGAGCTTTTAAGTGTTGTGAAACTTCCATTTTTGTATCAGTTACAATGTGATCGCAACCTATAGCAATTTTCATTATTTATTCCTCCAATTAGCACATTTTATTTAACATATCTACACGGATTTGGTGACGTCCGCCATCATAGTGTCCATTTACAAATTCTTTAGCAATATTTTTAGCTAATGTATCGCCTACAATTTCAGCACCCATCGTAATCATGCGTGCATTGTTGTGACTACGTGTCATATATGCTGAACGTTCATCTGATACTTCAGCAGCAATCATTCCTTTTACTTTTGTAGCAACAATAAAACTACCTGCACCATAAGCATCCACTGCAATTCCTAAATTATCATCGTTCTTTTGTACTTCGTGTACAACTGCTAATGTTGAATCAACAAAGTCTAATTCTTTTCCTTCTGTTACATCTACTACATCATGGTTATTTTCTTTTAAAAATGTTTTTACAACATCTTTAAGACGTTGACCAGCGACATCTGAACCAATAAAAATTGTCATAATGATTCTCCTTTGAAAATAAGATAATTAAACACATGTGTTTGAAAAAGCGCTTTCAAATCTTTACACCTAAATTATAAACATAAACAAACAAATAATCAACAATAAATGTTCGAATATTGTTTGAAATTTCGTTTATTTAAACAAAATGTTTTGTTTTTATGTTTAATTGCGTTCAATTATCTAAAAAAATACCAAGATTGTTTAAATAAACAATCTTGGTATCATTCAATTAATGTATCACTTCTGTATAAGCTTTTAATTTTTGTACATTATCTTCATCATTTTTATCTACAACAACTGCTGTTAAATCTTCTAAATGACATAATTGGGTAAAATCTTCTTTTCCAATTTTTGAAGTATCAATTAATAAGTACTTTTCAAGTGAACGATGAAGTGCAAGTTGTTGTGTATACGCTTCGTCAATTGTAGAAGTGAGCACATCTGCATCTTTTATTCCATTACAACTAAAAAACATTTTACTAAATCGTTTTGTTTTAAGGAGCGTATTCGTCATTTCACCTACAAATGATTCAGTAAGTTCTCTCATTTCTCCACCTAATAAGTAAACTTTAAAATTTAGCGAACGCTTTTCAAATAATATTTGAAATACTGGAAAACAATTCGTAATCACTGTTAATGACTCTCGATCTATTAATTGAGCCAGTAACTCGATTGTTGTTCCAGGTCCCAAAAAAATCGTATCGTTTTCTTCAATTAAGTTAACAGCTTTCCTTGCGACAGCACGTTTTTCTTCAATATTCTCTGTGTGCTTTTCTTGATGAGACTTTTCTTTAATTTGAAAAGCTGAATTACTACGTGCACCGCCATGTATTTTAGTTAGTAATCCTTTTTCTTCTAGTTCAGCTAAATCACGACGTACTGTCATATCAGATACGTTAAGATCCTCAACGATTTCATTTGTCCTAACCGTTCCTTTTTGATTTACGAGTTTAGTAATTTCTTCTAAACGATCGTATTTATTCATTCAAATTCTCACATCCAACTTATTTTATTAAACATGTCCATATAAAATGAACACATATATCTCATAAAGATTTTAAGCGCAATTTCATTCTATACTATTACTTGTTTTAAAACTAGAAAATAAAGGTAAAAATATGTTGTAATAATAGTATAAAATTCATTTTAAAAAAGTTATATTAGTCATTATTATAAACGAGGTGCTCAGATTGAGTAATAAAATCGAAAAATTAAAAGAAATTGTTGATAAATCAAACAAAATTGTATTTTTTACTGGTGCGGGTGTATCAGTTGCAAGTGGCATACCTGATTTCCGCTCCATGGGTGGATTATTTGATGAAATTTCAAAAGAGGGTTATTCACCTGAATATTTATTAAGTGTTGATCATTTAAATGATAATAAAGAAAGCTTTATCGACTTTTATCATAAACGACTACTAGTAGCTGATAAAAAACCTAATATCGTTCATGAATGGATTGCAGAATTAGAAAAAGAAGGCAAATCTTTAGGTGTGATTACCCAAAATATCGATGGGTTACATGAAGATGCTGGAAGTGAACATATTGATGAAATTCATGGTACACTGAATCGCTTTTATTGCATCAATTGTGGAAAAGAATATACGAAATCATATGTTATGGAACACAAATTAAGATATTGTGAGAACTGCGGTGATGTCATTCGCCCTGATATCGTATTATACGGCGAAATGCTCGATCAGCCTACTGTCTTTAGAGCATTAGATAAAATCCAAAAAGCAGATACTGTCATTGTGTTAGGTTCATCCTTGGTCGTACAACCTGCTGCTGGCTTTATTTCTAACTTTACAGGAGACAATCTTGTAATTATTAATAGAGACGCTACACCGTATGATAGACAAGCAAGTTTAGTTATCCATAATGACATGACAGAAGTGGTTGATGAAGTTATGAAAAATAAATAGATAGACATGTGGCTAGTGTTTCTTAGAACTACTAGCCTTTTTTATATAAAAAAGCACTTCTCAAAGTTGAGAAGTGCTTTAAACATTTTAATTGAACACAAATTGCTGACGCAATTTGCATACTGAACTTGTAAGCAAACAAGTTTGCAACAATTCCAATATTAACGTTTTGAGAATTGTGGAGAACGACGTGCTTTTTTAAGACCTGGTTTTTTACGTTCTTTCATACGTGGGTCACGAGTAAGTAATCCAGCGCGTTTTAAAGAACCTCTGTATTCAGGATCTGCTTCTAATAAAGCACGTGCAATTCCATGTCGGATTGCTTGAGCTTGTCCAGTAAATCCGCCACCGTGTACGTTAACTAAAACATCATAGTTACCTTTAGTTTCTGTAACATCAAATGGTTGATTTAAGTCTAAAATTAATGATTCGAATGGTAAGTAGTCACGTACATCACGTTCGTTAACAGTAATGTTACCTTCACCAGGTACTAAACGTACACGTGCTACTGAGTTTTTACGACGGCCTGTGCCTTTATATTCAACTTGTGCCAATGTAATTTCCTCCTTCTAATTAACCACGTAACTCGTAGTTTTCTGGTTGTTGTGCAGCGTGTGGATGTTCAGCGCCACCATATACAAATAATTTTTTACCTTGTTTTTCACCTAAGCGTGTACTTGGTAACATACCTTTAATTGAAGTTTCTAATAAACGTTCAGGATTTGTTCTTTTTAATTCACCAGCAGAGATTGATTTTAAACCGCCTGGGTGATTTGAATGACGGTAGTACATTTTGTCTTGTTCTTTGTTACCAGTGAATTCAATTTTAGATGCATTAATGATAATTACATAATCACCAGTATCAACATGTGGTGTATAAGTTACTTTATTTTTACCGCGTAATATAGCAGCTACTTCTGATGATAAACGACCTAATGTTTGGCCTTCAGCATCAATAACATACCATTTGCGCTCAATGTTTGATTCATTTGCCATAAATGTTTGACGCATAATAATTATCCTCCTAAAAATAAATGCTTCGTCTTAGATTACAGGTACTCATCGCAGTCGAACCTACGAACGAGGCCTGCAATCTAGGTCATTCTGTTACGATTTCAAAGCGTAATGTTCATTTATTTTATTCCTGTCTAATCTGCTTATATATCTTGTAACACAATAAGTTTCCGGGGCTTATCGTGGGATGATATAAAACAATACCGTTAACTATCTTATATTTTATAAGCCCATTTGTCAATGCATATTAGTCATTTTGTAATGATTTTTTGTAATGTATTTTTATATCCTCACCAAAGTCATTTTTAAGTGCTTCTGGATCTAAATATATCTTTTCAAGATATAATCCTTCAGCGGGTGCTGTAAAAGGGACATTATCTCTATTTTTAGCTTTAAGCAGTTCAGGAACTTCGTTAGGTTGTCGCTTCCCTTTACCTACTTCTATTAAAAAAGCTACAAGTACGCGCACCATATTATATAAGAAACCAGAACCTGTGACGATATAGTCAAAACCTTCGTCCGTTTTTACAACTTCACTTTGGTATAGTGTACGTTCTTTACTTTCAACTTCAGTCTTTTGTGAACAAAATCCAGTAAAATCATGAGTTCCAATAAAGTGTTTAGCCGCTTCATTCATCTTATCTAAATCTAAGTCATCTTTTATAAATGTCTTAAGACCACTTTCAAATGGATTGCGATGTTCCGCTTGATACACTTTATAGCGATATCTCTTACCTACACAATCATAACGACAATGAAACGTGTCATCTACTTGTTTTACACTATTCACGTAAATATCCTCAGGTAACGCACTATTCATCGCATATTTCCATTGTTTAGGCTCAATATTCAATTCTGTGTCAAAATGAAAATACTGTTCATAAGCATGCACACCACGATCTGTGCGACTTGATGGATGTATACGCACATGCCGACGATGCATACGTTTTAAAATTTTTTCAAATTGTTGTTGAACAGTTCTACCTTGTTGTTGAATTTGAAAACCAAGAAATCCATGTCCTTGATACGCAATATTTACTAGTATGCGCAATGTCTTACACTCCCATATATTTTAATACAAATAATATCATTCCAATAGGTATCAGACTGAATAGACTCAAAGTATCTCTCTTATGCCATGACAACTTACGATAACTTGTACGTTGTACATTAGCATCATATCCTCTAACTTCCATTGCAATTGCTAATTCATCAGCTCTTTGAAAGGCAGAAATAAATAGCGGTATCATTAATGGAATGAAAGCTTTAATTCTTGTCATTAAACTACCCGAACTGATTTCAGAACCTCTTGATTTTTGAGCAAGAATAATTTTATCTAATTCATCCATCAATGTTGGAATAAACCTTAAAGCAATTGACATAATCATACTTAATTGATGCACAGGAATTTTAAATAGTTTCAATGGGGCCATTAACTTTTCAAAAGCATCAGTCAAGTCAATTGGACTTGTTGATAATGTCATAATTGTTGCAACCATAACAATTGTTATTAATCTTAAAGAAATAAAAATACCTTCTAATACCCCTGTACTATCAATTTTAATAAAACCTATTTCTAATAGCGTAGTCCCACCGTGAGTAAAGAAGATGTGCATTAAAAACGTAAAGATTAAGAAGAAAAATATCGGTGTTAATCCTTTAATTAAAAACCAAAATTGAATTTTAGCCATTTTCATAAAACATAGAATTAATAATATTATCCAAGCGAATGTAGCAAAAGAATGAGCAAAAAAGATAAAAATAATAAATACAAATACAAAAATCAACTTTGCTCTAGGATCAAGACGATGTATCACGGAGTTATTAGGTAAATAACGTCCTATAATAAGTTTATTTTTCATGTTCTTGCCACTCCTGATACAATGTTACAAACTCATCTTCATTTAAGGCAATATCATTAAACATGGTTTGATATTTATCTTCAAAATCATATTGCAGTTGTACTACATCAGGCAATGCAATATGCCAATCTTTCAGTTTTTCGTGTTGTCTGAATAATGATTTAGGAGAGCACTGTTCTATTACTTTCCCTTGCCTCATTACAATGATTTCCTCTGCATATCGCGCCACATCATTCATATCGTGTGACACTAATATGACTGTTTTATGATGATTGACCTGAATTGATTTTATTAATTCCATCACTTGTTGACGACTTTTTGGGTCAAGTCCAGCAGTAGGCTCATCAAGAATAATTATATTCGGTTTCATTGCAAGGATAGAAACTAATGCAATTTTACGCATCTGACCACCTGACATTTCAAATGGCGATTGTTCCATAATATGATGATCAAAACCTAAATCTAAGAGTAACTGATACGCATATGACTTAACTTGTTCCACATTCATCTTAAAATTTTTAGGACCAAATGCCACTTCTCTTTCCACACTATCTTCAAACAATTGTGATTCAGGAAATTGAAAAACCAAACCTACTTGTTGTCTTAATTCTCGTAGATGCTTGTCTTTTGTTTTATGAGTAATCTCCTTATTATCAAAAGTAATACTACCTTTTGTTGGTTTTAATAGCCCATTAAAATGTTGAATGAGTGTGGATTTACCACTTCCTGTTTGACCAACAATCGCATAGTATTTACCTTGCTCAATTTTGAGATTGATATCATTTAAGGCTTGATATTCATAAGGAGTGCCTTTTTGATAAATATATGAAACATGATTAAATTGAATGGTCATAATTTATCAACCAGCCCTTCATATGTAGTGAATTCATCTTTAAAGCCTAGCTTTTGATTCATTTTCATTGCAAATGGTAAATCTAAGCCAATCTCTACTAAATACTGTGTATTTAAAAAAATAAAATTTGGCTTGCCTTCTTTGTAAACTTTGCCTTTATTCATAATGACGACATGATCACTTTCTAACGCTTCACTTAAATCATGAGTAATAGAAATAATCGTTAAATTTTTCTCTTGTTTAACTTGTTTAATTAATGAAAGTAAAGACTGTTTACCTTGGGGATCTAACATAGAGGTTGCTTCATCAAGAATGATGACATCTGGACTTAGTGCTAAGACTCCTGCAATAGCCACGCGTTGCTTTTGGCCTCCCGATAAAGAATGTGGTTCATATTCCATATATTCTTTCATATCTACATTATCTAAAGATTGAATGACGATTGCTTTCATTTTGTCATGAGATACTGCGTGATTCTCGAGTCCAAAAGCTACATCATATTCCACAATTGAACCTACAAATTGATTTTCTGGATTTTGAAAGACAATACCAATATGGCGTCTAACCTCTCTTAAATAATCAGGCGTAACTAAATGATTGTTATAAAAAATTTCTCCTTCAGTTGCTTGTTCTATTCCAACTATAAGTTTTGCAATTGTAGATTTCCCCGAACCATTATGTCCTACAATGGATGTCCATTGATGTTTTGGTATATTAAATGACACATCTTCTAAAGTGAAGGCCGCATCTTTTTGATATTGAAAATGTACATGTTTAAGTTCGATGATATTGTTATTATCAGTTTTCACAGCCTTCCTCCTTTATTAATAGTTACTACATTAGTTTACATGAATAAAAACTAGATGTACATGAGTAAACGTCTTTCATATATAAAAAGAGTCATGCCTCAAAAGCACGACTCTTTTTAATCATTATAGATTCATTAAAATTAAAAAAGCGCGCACCCCATCACATTTTAGTTGAGTTCACGCTTTATATTAGTATTTAGTTGATGGGGTACTCTGAGCTAGACAATATTTGTATGTGGCAAACATTATCGTTGCACTCATTTGCTTTATATATAAGTAGTAAATGTGTATTTATTAAGGTTAGACAACTAAGTTATAACTTGTGTCTTAAAATTAGATTAAACTAATTCAATAATTACTGATTCAGCGCCGTCACCACGACGAGGGCCTACTTTAAGAATACGAGTGTAACCACCTTGACGTTCACTATAACGTTCAGCGATTTCACCAAATAATTTTTGAAGAGCAGTTTGTGTAGAGTCATCTTCATTTAAAATTTCAACATTACGTAAAGTTTTAGCAGCATTACGACGAGATGCTAAATCACCTTTTTTACCAAGTGTGATCAATTTCTCTACTACACTACGAACTTCTTTAGCACGAGCTTCAGTTGTCTCGATACGTTCACTAACGATTAATGAAGTTGCTAAGTCACGTAACATTGCTTTACGTTGATCAGAAGTACGACCTAATTTTCTGTAACCCATGAGTTAACCTCCTTTATCAATCTTCTTTTCTTAATCCTAATCCTAAATCTTCTAATTTATATTTTACTTCTTCTAGAGATTTACGACCTAAATTACGCACTTTCATCATGTCAGCTTCAGATTTATCAGCTAACTCTTGTACAGAATTGATTCCTGCGCGTTTTAAGCAGTTATAAGAACGTACAGATAAGTCTAATTCTTCAATAGACATTTCAAGTACTTTTTCTTTTTGATCTTCTTCTTTTTCAATCATGATTTCAGCGTTTTGAGCCTCATCAGTTAGACTTACAAAGATATTCAAGTGTTCAGTCATTATTTTAGCTGCTAATGATACTGACTCTTGTGGTGTGATTGAACCATTTGTCCAAACATCTAAAGTTAATTTATCAAAATCACTACTTTGACCTACGCGTGTATTTTCAACTGTATAGTTTACACGTTCAACAGGTGAATATAGTGAATCAACAGGAATTACACCAATTGGTAAATCACTAGTATTATTTTGTTCAGCTAATGCGTAACCTCTACCCTTATTAGCAACAAGACGCACTTTAAGATGTCCACCTTTAGACACTGTTGCGATTTTAAGCTCTGGATTTAAAATCTCAACATCACTGTCGTGAGTAATGTCACTTGCAGTTACTTCGCCTTCATCTTTAACATCAATTTCTAAAGTTTTATCTTCTTCAGAGTAAATTTTTAATGCAAGTTTTTTAATGTTCATAATGATTGTTGAAACATCTTCTACTACATTATCTACTGCTGAAAATTCGTGTAAAACTCCTTCAATCTCGATGTACTTAACGGCTGCACCTGGTAATGAAGATAGTAGGATACGACGTAAGGAGTTTCCTAGTGTAGTACCATAGCCACGTTCAAGTGGTTCAACAACGAATTTACCGAATTTAGCATCTTCACTAACTTCAATTGTCTCAATTCTAGGTTTTTCAATTTCTATCATTTACAAATATCCTCCTTAAATACGTCGACTAGATTTAAACTGTTTGCTCAGTGACTTGTAACAATACATTTAAAAATTATACGCGACGACGTTTTGGTGGACGACAACCGTTGTGTGGTACTGGAGTAACGTCTCTGATTGCAGTTACTTCTAAACCTGCAGATTGTAGTGCACGGATAGCAGATTCACGGCCTGGACCAGGTCCTTTTACTGTTACTTCTACTGTTTTCAAACCATGTTCCATAGCAGTTTTAGAAGCTGTTTCTGAAGCCATTTGAGCTGCAAATGGAGTTGATTTTTTAGATCCTTTGAATCCTAATGCACCAGCTGATGACCAAGATAATGCATTACCGAATTCATCAGTGATAGTTACGATAGTATTATTGAATGTTGAACGGATGTGAGCTACACCATTTTCAATATTCTTTTTCACTCTACGTTTACGAGATACTTGTTTACGTGCCATTAAATTTTGCCTCCTTTACCTATTATTTTTTCTTATTAGCTACTGTTTTAACTGGACCTTTACGTGTACGAGCATTGTTTTTAGTTTTTTGTCCACGAACTGGTAAGCCACGACGATGACGAATTCCGCGGTATGATGAAATTTCCATTAAACGTTTAATGTTTAAGTTTTGTTCACGGCGTAAGTCACCTTCTACTTTGTAGCCATCTACAACTTCACGGATACGACCTAATTCATCGTCAGTTAAATCTTTAACGCGAGTATCTGCTGATACGTTAGCTTCTTCTACAATTTTATTAGCAGTTGAAGTACCAATACCATATACGTATGTTAATGAGATAACAATGCGTTTTTCACGTGGAATATCCACTCCTGCAATACGTGCCATATTAATTTACACCTCTCTTTTATTAACCTTGTCTTTGTTTGTGTTTTGGATTATCACAAATTACCATTACTTTACCTTTACGTTTAATGACTTTACATTTTTCGCAAATAGGTTTTACTGATGGTCTTACTTTCATTTTTATACCTCCCTATATTATGGAGTGACGATTATTTATAACGATAAGTAATTCTACCGCGCGATAAATCATACGGAGACATCTCAACAGTTACTTTGTCGCCAGGTAGAATACGAATGTAATTCATTCTGATTTTACCACTTACGTGAGCTAAAATCTCATGACCATTTTCTAATTCTACTTTAAACATTGCGTTTGGTAAAGTATCTAGTACTGTACCTTCTAATTCAATTACATCTTGTTTAGCCATTGATTAACTTCCCCCTTTTTGCAATAGTAAGGTAATCGTCAATAGACAACTTAACGATACGAATCTATTCGTGATGGTTTAATATAAGTTCAACAAAAATACGGGAATTAAATATCGTTATTTGTCACTCATTCTGTTAAATTTACTCTAATACTCACTGAAACATAGATCGTATAGTGTTGATCTATTATAAATGATCTAAGATATCAATGACATCGTTGGTTACTTCGTCAATATCTTTTGAACCATCAATGTTTTTCAAGACACCTTTGTTGTTGTAATATTCTAAAATAGGCTTAGATTGTTTAACATTAACGCTCAAACGATTAGATACTGTTTCTGGATTGTCATCTTCACGTTGATATAACTTTCCACCATCGATATCACATATACCATCAACCTTTGGAGGATTAAATACAAGATGATATGTTGTACCACATTTCTCACAGATACGACGACCTGTAAGACGATTCATTAATTCTTCCTCAGGAACTTCGATATTAATGACAGCATCAATTTCTCTATCAAGCTCAGACATAATTTGACTTAATGACTCAGCTTGATCTATAGTTCTTGGGAATCCATCTAACAAGAATCCTTTTTTTGCATCGTCTTCAGAAATTCTTTCTTTAACGATACCTACAGTAACTTCATCAGGAACTAATTCTCCACGATCCATATATGATTTAGCTTCTTTTCCTAAATCTGTTTCATCTTTAATCGCTTTTCTGAACATGTCACCAGTAGAAATATGTGGTATTGGGAATTTCTTAACAATTTCACTCGCCTGAGTCCCTTTACCTGCACCAGGTAAGCCCATTAAAATGATATTCATAAATGCCCTCCTACAAATTATCTACCACCAAAGCCTTTATATTCTTTTTGAGTGACTTGTGCTTCTAAAGTTTTCATAGTTTCAATAGCTACACCAATAACGATCAAAAGACTCGTACCACCAATTTGAATTGATTGTGGTAAGCCCATAAATTTAGTCGCAATTATAGGTAAAATAGCTATAGCTGCTAAGAAAATTGAACCAACAAAAGTCAATCTATAAAGTACTTTAGTAATATATTTTTTTGTTTGTTCACCAGGTCTAATTCCTGGGACATAACTACCTTGCTTTTTAAGGTTATCTGCCATTTTTTCAGGATTAACTTGTACAAAAGCATAAAAATATGCAAATGCAATAATTAAAACTACATAAATAATCATTCCAATATTACTTGATGGGTTGGCAGTATCAGCAATATTCTGTGCCCATTCTGCTTTCGGGAAGAATAAAGTCAATGTTCTTGGTAACAAGAAAAACGCCATCGCAAAGATAACTGGAATAACACCGGCAGAGTTAACTTTCAAAGGTAGATAAGTTGCTTGTGAACCTAATCGTTGAGCAGATTGTTTCTTTGCATATTGAATAGGTATTTTACGTTTAGCTTCAAGAACAAATATTGCGCCTACTGTTAGTAAAATCAAGGCTACAATCAATCCTAGTATTTTCAGCCAAGCAAGTGAAGTATCGTCTTGACCTACAAACACTGATTGTGCAAATTGTTCTAGACTCGAAGGTAAAGTTGATAATATACCTGCAAAGATGATAAGAGAAATACCGTTACCAACACCAAACTGTGTGATTTGGTCACCAAGCCAAATTAAGAAAGCTGTTCCCGCTGTTAATACAACTGCAATTAATAAATAACTCATAACAGACTTTTCTATAATAAGTTGTCCTTTGAGATAGTTATTAAATTGGAAAGCCATACCTATAGATTGGATAAAAGCTAAAATTATAGCAAAATAACGAGTTACGTTATTAATTTTTCTTCTACCCATTTCACCTTGTTTTGCCCACTCTGTAAATTTAGGAACAATATCCATTTGCAGTAATTGCATGACGATGGATGCAGTGATATAAGGCATGATTCCCATCGCAAATATTGAGAAACGTTTCAAGGCACCGCCACCAAAAGTATTTAATAACTCAGTGGCACCTTGAGATCCCTGTGGATGATTAAAGGCTTCAGGATTAACTCCTGGAGCAGGAATATACGTTCCTATTTTAAAAATAACTAACATTGCTAGAGTGAAGAAAATCTTGTTTCGTACTTCTTTAGTTGTAAAGAAACGTACAAACGTTTGAAACATTAGATCACCTCGTGTGCTCCACCTTTTGCATCAATAGCTTCTGCTGCTGAAGCTGAGAATTTATGAGCTTTCACTGTTAATTTCTTGTCTAGTGAACCGTTACCTAGTACTTTGATACCAGATTTTTCATTCTTAACAACACCAGATTCTACTAATAAAGCTGGAGTAACTTCAGTACCATCTTCAAATTTATTGAGTTGGTCTAAGTTAACAATAGCATATTCTTTACGGTTAATGTTAGTGAAACCACGTTTAGGCAAACGACGGAATAAAGGTAATTGTCCACCTTCAAATCCTGGTCTTAGTTTACCACCTGAACGTGCTTTTTGACCTTTTTGACCACGGCCACTTGTTTTACCGTTACCAGTTGCAGCACCACGACCTACACGGTTACGTACACGACGTGATCCTTCAGCTGCTTTTAACTCATGTAATTTCATTTCGGCACCTCCTTAATTATTTTTCTTCTTCAATTGTTAATAAATGCTTAACTTTGTTGATTTGCCCACGAATTGCAGGGTTATCTTCAACAACTACTGAACTATTAGTCTTTTTAAGACCTAAAGCTTCAACAGTTTTACGTTGTGTTTCAGGACGACCAATAACACTACGAGTGAGGGTAATTTGTAATTTAGCCATAACTTATTTTCCCTCCTTAATTGTATAATTCTTCTACAGATTTGCCACGTAATTTAGCAACATCTTCTGCATTTTTTAAGTTTTGTAAACCGTTGATAGTCGCACGAACCATATTAATAGGAGTATTTGATCCTAAAGATTTACTTAAGATATCAGTAATTCCTGCTAACTCTAATACGGCACGAACTGGTCCACCAGCGATAACTCCTGTACCAGGTGCAGCTGGTTTCATAAATACGCTACCTGACCCATATTGACCAGTTATAGTATGAGGAGTCGTACCTTCTACACGTGGAACAACTACTAAATCTTTTTTAGCTGCTTCAACAGCTTTTTTGATAGCTTCTGGTACCTCTTGCGCTTTACCAGTACCGAAACCTACACGACCATTTTTATCTCCAACAACCACTAATGCAGTGAAACGGAAACGACGACCACCTTTTACAACTTTAGCAACACGGTTAATCGTAACAACGCGTTCTTCAAATTCTTTAGTTTCTTCTTCTCTACGAGCCATGAATGTGTCCCTCCTTTAATTAAAATTCTAATCCATTTTCTCTTGCAGCATCAGCTAAAGCTTTAACACGTCCGTGGTATAAATATCCTCCGCGATCGAAGACGATTTCTTTAATACCTTTATCGTTAGCTTTTTTAGCAATTTCTTGACCAACAGTAGTTGCTAAGTCAACTTTTGAAGCTGATGTGTTTGCAATATCTTTATCTTGTGATGATGCTTGAGCAAGTGTTACGCCTTTAACGTCATCAATAATTTGTGCATAGATGTGTTTGTTTGAACGATACACATTTAAACGTGGCTTTTCAGCTGTACCTGATAATTTAGTACGAACACGAGCATGTCTTTTCAAACGTACTTTGTTTTTATCAATTTTACTGATCATTTCAATACTCCTTTCTTTAGAGTGTTATCTATTATTTACCAGTTTTACCTTCTTTACGGCGTACATATTCACCTTGGTAGCGAATACCTTTACCTTTATAAGGTTCTGGAGGTCTTACAGAACGAATGTTAGAAGCAATCGCACCAACTTGTTCTTTAGAAACACCAGATACTTTAACAGTTGTATTTTTCTCAACAGCGAAAGTAATGCCTTCTTCTGCTTTAATTTCAACTGGGTGAGAGTATCCAACATTAAGTACTAAATCTTTACCTTGCATTTGTGCACGGTAACCTACACCAACAAGCTCAAGTGTTTTTTCGTAACCTTGAGAAACACCTAGTACCATATTATTTAATAAAGCACGAGTTGTACCATGATCTGTTCTGTCTTCTTTAGAATCAGATGGTCTTACAACTTCAACAGTGTTTTCTTCTTGTTTAAATGTCATTCTTTCATTTAAAGTTCTTTCTAATTCACCTTTTGGACCTTTTACAGTGACATGACTTCCGTCAAAAGTTACTGTTACGTCACTAGGAATGTCAATAATTTTCTTACCAACACGACTCATGTTATGGCACCTCCTTATTATTTATTACCAAACGTATGCGATAATTTCTCCACCAACATTACGTTTTCTTGCTTCTTTATCAGTGATAACACCTTCAGAAGTTGAAACTAATGCAATACCTAAGCCATTTAATACTTTTGGCACTTCATTTGCTTTAGCGTAAACACGTAAACCTGGTTTAGAAATACGTTTTAAACCTGTGATAACACGTTCATTGTTTTGACCATATTTCAAGAATAAACGAATAACACCTTGTTTATCGTCTTCTACATATTCAACATTTTTAATGAAACCTTCACTCTTTAAGATTTCAGCAATTTCTTTTTTAATATTAGACGCAGGTAATTCTAATTTCTCGTGGCGAACCATGTTAGCGTTTCTTACACGAGTAAGCATATCTGCGATTGGATCTGTCATTGTCATTGATTGTTGCCTCCTTTCAGACTCTTATTATTACCAGCTAGCTTTACGTACGCCAGGAATCTGACCTTTGTAAGCTAATTCACGGAAACAAATACGGCATAATTTAAATTTACGATACACAGAATGTGGACGACCACAGCGTTCACAACGAGTATATTCACGTACAGCGAATTTTTGTTTTTTTTGTTGCTTAGCAACCATTGAAGTTTTAGCCACTTTATTAGCCTCCTTTTAGAGATTATTTACGAAATGGCATACCGAAGTTTGTTAACAATTCACGAGCTTCCTCGTCAGTGTTAGCAGTTGTTACGATAACAATATCCATTCCTCTAACTTTTGTTACTTTATCGTAGTCAATTTCTGGGAAAATTAATTGTTCTTTAACACCAAGTGTGTAATTTCCACGACCATCAAAAGCTGTTTTAGAAACACCTTGGAAGTCACGTACACGTGGTAATGAAACTGCAATGAGTTTGTCTAAGAATTCATACATTCTTTCTCCGCGAAGAGTGACTTTCGCACCGATTGGCATACCTTCACGTAAACGGAATGTTGCAACTGATTTTTTAGCTTTTGTGACTAATGGTTTTTGACCAGTAATTAATTCTAACTCTTCAACAGCATTGTCTAAAACTTTAGAATTTTGAACTGCGTCACCTACACCCATATTCACAACGATTTTCTCAATTTTTGGTACTTCCATCACTGAACTATAATTGAATTTTTTCACTAAGTTTTCAGTAACTTCTGTATTAAATTTTTCTTTTAAACGGTTCAAAGTGGATCCTCCTTTCAACTAGTTATTAATTATTAGCTTTAATTTCTTCGCCTGATTTTTTAGCGATACGAACTTTTTTACCATCAACTGTTTTATATCCTACACGTGTAGGTTCATTTGTTTTAGGATCTAATAATTGTACGTTAGAAACATGGATTGCTGCCTCTGTTTCTAAAATTCCACCTTCAGGGTTTAATTGAGTTGGTTTTTGGTGTTTTTTTATAACGTTAACACCTTCCACAACGACACGGTCTTTTTTTGGTTCAGTAGCTACTACTTCACCTTCTTTACCTTTGTCTTTACCTGCGATAACTTTTACGTTGTCACCTTTTTTGATATGCATGTGGGCACCTCCTTAAATTATGTGAATTTATTTGATTGGTATTATAGTACTTCTGGAGCTAGTGATACAATTTTCATGAAGTTTCCTTCACGTAATTCACGAGCAACAGGACCAAAGATACGAGTACCACGTGGGCCTTTGTCATCACGGATGATAACACATGCATTTTCGTCAAATTTAATATATGAACCGTCTTCACGACGAACACCTGATTTTGTACGAACTACAACAGCTTTTACAACGTCACCTTTTTTGACAACGCCACCTGGTGTTGCATTTTTAACAGTACATACAATAATATCACCAATGTTCGCTGTTTTGCGACCAGATCCACCTAATACTTTAATTGTAAGAACTTCACGAGCACCAGAATTGTCTGCTACTTTTAAGCGTGTTTCTTGTTGGATCATTCGTTAAACCTCCCTTATCTCTAATCTTGATTAAATAATTACTGACTCTTCAACAATTTCTACTAAACGAAAACGTTTTGTTGCTGATAAAGGACGAGTTTCTTGAATTTTAACAATGTCTCCTAATTTAGCTGAATTGTTTTCATCATGAGTTTTATATTTTTTAGAGTATTTTACTCGTTTGCCGTATAATTTGTGCGTTTTGTAAGTTTCCACTAGAACAGTGACTGTTTTGTCCATTTTATCTGAAACAACTCTACCTACATAAACTTTACGATCGTTTCTTTCGCTCACTTTCGTAACCTCCTCTTTCAATTATTATTGATTAGCCTTGCTTTGTTCAATTTCTCTTTCACGAGCAACAGTTTTTAGACGTGCAATCGTTTTTCTTACTGTACGAATACGTGCAGTTTCTTCTAATTGACCTGTAGCTAACTGAAAGCGTAGGTTAAAAAGCTCTTCTTTTGAAGATTTGATTTGTTCTTCGATTTCTGAAGTGGTTAAGTCTCTAATTTCCTTAGCTTTCATTTGTTTCACCACCCAATTCTTCACGTTTTACAAACTTAGTTTTTACTGGAAGTTTGTGACTTGCTAAACGTAGTGCTTCACGCGCAACTTCTTCAGAAACGCCAGCAACTTCAAATAAAATTCTACCTGGTTTAACGACTGCGATCCAGCCTTCAACCGCACCTTTACCAGCACCCATACGTACTTCTAAAGGTTTTTTAGTATATGGTGTATGAGGGAAGATTTTAATCCAAACTTTCCCGCCACGTTTCATGTAACGTGTCATTGCAATACGAGCTGATTCGATTTGACGAGATGTGATCCAAGATGTAGTTGTAGCTTGTAATCCATACTCACCAAATGTTACGTAGTTACCGCCTTTAGAACGACCAGTTGTTTTTGGACGATGCTGACGACGATATTTTACACGTTTTGGTAGTAACATTTTTATTTTCCTCCTTCACTAGTGTTCTTAGTAGGAAGAACTTCTCCACGATATATCCATACTTTAACGCCTAATTTACCATATGTTGTATCGGCTTCAGCGTGTGCATAATCAATGTCAGCACGTAATGTATGAAGTGGAACAGTTCCTTCTGAGTATTGTTCAGCACGAGCGATGTCAGCTCCGCCTAAACGACCTGATACTTGAGTTTTGATACCTTTAGCACCATTTTTCATAGCTCTTGTAATAGCTTGTTTTTGTACACGACGGAATGAAGCACGATTTTCTAATTGACGTGCAATATTTTCTGCAACTAAACGTGCATCAATATCAATTTTCTTAATTTCAATTACGTTGATGTGTACTTTTTTATCAGTTAAGGTATTTAATTTGTTACGAAGTTTTTCAATTTCTGAACCGCCTTTACCAATAACCATTCCTGGCTTACCAGTATGGATAGCAATATTGATGCGATTTGCTGCACGTTCAATATCTACGTGAGAAACTGACGCTTCTTTTAATTCATTATCAATAAATTTACGGATTTTTAAGTCTTCATGTAAAAGTGAAGCAAAGTCTTTTTCAGCATACCATTTTGCTTCCCAATCACGGATAACACCGACACGAAGTCCGATTGGATTAATTTTTTGACCCACAGTATTCCCTCCTTAGAAAGTTATTAAGCTTCTTTAGCTTCTTCTTTACCGTCACTTACGACGATTGTAATGTGGCTTGTACGTTTATTAATTGCACTTGCACGTCCTTGTGCACGTGGGCGGAAACGTTTTAAAGTTGGTCCTTCATTAGCATATGCTTCTTTTACAACTAATTCATCTGTATTCATATCATAGTTGTGCTCAGCATTTGCCAAAGCGGACATTAATACTTTTTCGATTACTGGTGATGAAGCTTTATTAGTTAATTTTAAAATAGCAATAGCTTCTCCAGCATTTTTACCTCTGATTAAATCAAGAACAAGTCTTACTTTACGAGGTGCGATTCTTATTGTTCTAGCAACCGCTTTTGCTTCCATCAGGATTTCCTCCTCTACTTATTAAAATTATCTTCTTGTTTTCTTGTCGTCTGCTGCATGTCCTTTAAAAGTACGTGTAGGAGCAAATTCACCTAATTTGTGACCTACCATATCTTCAGTGACATATACAGGTACATGTTTACGTCCATCGTATACTGCAAAAGTATGGCCAATGAAATTTGGGAAAATTGTAGAACGACGAGACCATGTTTTAATCACTTGTTTCTTTTCACTTCCGTCTTGAGCTTCTACTTTTTTCATTAAGTGATCATCGACGAAAGGTCCTTTTTTAATACTACGAGCCATTTGGGCGCCTCCCTTCTTATTGTGTGCGTGCAGCTGTTAAGCCGCACACTCAAATAAGTTGTTATTATTTTCTCTTACGTCCACGAACGATAAGTTTATCTGATGATTTTTTACCGCGACGTGTTTTCTTACCAAGCGTTGGTTTACCCCATGGTGACATTGGAGATGGTCTACCGATAGGAGCACGACCTTCACCACCACCGTGTGGGTGATCGTTAGGGTTCATTACAGAACCACGAACTGTTGGACGGATACCTTTCCATCTTGAACGACCAGCTTTACCAGCGTTAACAAGTTCATGTTGTAAGTTACCAACTTGACCGATTGTAGCACGGCAAGTAGATAAAATCATACGTACCTCACCAGAACGTAATCTGATTAATACATATTTACCTTCTTTACCAAGTACTTGTGAACTTGCACCTGCTGAACGAGCAATTTGTCCGCCTTTACCAGGTTTTAATTCGATATTATGAATTACAGTACCAACTGGAATGTTTTGTAATGGTAAAGCATTACCAACTTTGATATCTGCTTCAGCACCACTTTCAACTGTTTGGCCTACTTGTAATCCTTTTGGTGCGATAATGTAACGTTTTTCACCATCAGCATATATTAATAAAGCAATATTAGCTGAACGGTTTGGATCATATTGGATTGAATCAACTTTAGCAGTGATTCCATCTTTATTACGTTTGAAGTCAATTACACGATATTGACGTTTATGTCCTCCACCATGGTGACGAACTGTTAATTTACCTTGATTGTTACGACCCGCTTTTTTCGGAAGCGGTTGTAATAATGACTTTTCAGGTGTAGTCTTCGTGATTTCAGCGAAGTCTAACGTAGTCATATTACGACGACCATTTGTAATTGGCTTATATTTTTTAAGAGCCATTGTCGCTTACCTCCTTATTGGTAATTTTTTAGTTAAATAAATCGATTGAACCCTCTTTTAGTTTAACAATCGCTTTTCTTCTTTTGTTTGTATAGCCTTGGTAACGGCCCATACGTTTTTTCTTAGGTTTGTAGTTGATAATATTTACACTATCAACTTTAACGTCGAAGATTTCTTCAACAGCAATTTTAACTTGTGTTTTATTTGCACGAGTATCTACATCGAAAGTGTATTTATCTTCTGCCATAGCTTCAGAAGATTTTTCAGTGATTACGGGGCGCTTAAGAACATCTCTTGCTTCCATTATGCGAGCACCTCCTCAACTTTTTTCGCAGCTGCTTCTGTAATGATTACACTGTCAGCGCTTGTTAGATCAAGTACATTTAATCCTTGAGCAGTTGTAACTTGAACACCAGGGATGTTACGTGCTGATAATTCAACATTTACATCTTCGTTTTCTGTTACAACTAATACTTTCTTAGGTTGTTCAAGAGTAGTTAATACATTTTTGAATTCTTTTGTTTTTGGTGCTTCAAAACCAAAAGTATCTACAATTGTAAAGCTATTTTCTTGAACTTTAAAAGATAATGCAGAACGTAATGCTAAACGACGCATTTTCTTTGGCATTTTATATGCATAGCTTCTTGGTGTTGGTCCGAATACTACACCACCACCACGCCATTGTGGAGCACGGATTGTACCTTGACGTGCACGACCTGTACCTTTTTGTCTCCATGGTTTACGTCCACCACCACGTACTGCTGAACGATTCTTAACAGCGTGAGTACCTTGGCGTAATGACGCACGTTGTAAGTTAATAGCTTCAAAAAGAACGCTATTATTAGGTTCGATAGCAAATACTGCATCGTTTAATTCAACTGAACCTGATTTTGATCCGTCTACTTTTAAAACATCATAATTAGCCATTATGCAATTTCCTCCTTTCGCTTCTTAATTATTTATTACCTTTTTTTATTGAAGTTGTGATTTCTACTAAACCTTTTTTAGGTCCAGGTACATTGCCTTTTACTAAAATCACACTATTTTCAGTGTCAACTTGAACGACTTCTAAGTTTTGAACAGTAACAGTGTTTCCACCCATACGTCCTGGCATTTTTTGTCCTTTAAACACTTTTGAAGCGTCTGATGCCATACCTACAGAGCCTGGCGCTCTATGGAAATGAGAACCGTGAGCCATTGGTCCACGACCTTGTCCATGACGTTTAATAGCACCTTGGAAACCTTTACCTTTTGAAACGCCTGTAACATCAATGATGTCACCAGTTTCGAATGTATCAACTGAGACTTCTTGACCTACTTCGTATTCGTCAACGTTAACGTTGCGGAATTCACGAATGAAGCGCTTAGGTGCTGTGTCAGCTTTTTTAGCATGACCTTCAGCTGGTTTATTAGCATATTTATTAGATTTAGAACCTTTCTTATATGCTTGTTTATCTTCAAAACCTACTTGGATAGCATTATAACCATCAACTTCTTCAGTTTTCTTTTGTAATACAACGTTTTGACTAGCTTCTACAACTGTTACAGGGATTAATTCACCATTTTCACCGAAAACTTGTGTCATCCCAATTTTTCTTCCTAAGATTCCTTTGGTCATCGAAAGTCCACCTCCTATATTGTTCTATTATAATTTAATTTCGATGTCTACACCTGATGGTAAGTTTAAGCCCATTAGAGCATCTACCGTTTTAGGTGTTGGATTAACAATGTCGATTAAACGTTTATGAGTACGTTGTTCGAATTGTTCACGAGAATCTTTGTACTTATGCACAGCACGAATAATTGTATAAACTGATTTTTCTGTTGGTAATGGAATTGGTCCAGAAACATCTGCACCAGAACGTTTTGCAGTTTCAACAATTTTTTCTGCTGATTGATCAATCACACGATGATCATAAGCTTTTAATCTGATTCTGATTTTTTGTTTTGCCATAATTTTCCCTCCTTATTCGTCTACATTTAAGTGATAGACTTCTCCACGAAAACTATCTCACACAACGCCATGGCAAAGCGGCCGGGTGTGTCAGTAACCTTTCGCTTCATCGCTTTCTTCAAGTCCAACATTAAACATGTTACAAGAAAAACACTAATAAATCAAGGTTTTTCTTTAACTTTTTTATTTACGTCTAACACATACTTAAGTATTGTACTGAAAATTTTTATGTAGTTCAACCATTTTGAGTAAATTTTTTCCCTTTTTTCTATAAACCTTTATAATAGATATAGAGAGTAATGAATTTTAAAATTGTGACTATACATTTTTAATGCTAATTTATTTTAAAATTCATGAACTTTATCGGAGGTGAATATAATATAAATGAAAAGAAATGTGAAACTTACTTTAGCAATTATTAGTATTTTCTTAATAGCTAGTGAATTTTTCTATGGTATTCCTTTTTTAGGAGGCTCAGTTATTCTTAGCTTTGGTTGGCAACCTTTATTATTAAATGCTTTACTTTATCTTATTTTAGGAATCATTCTATTAGTAGATTCTCAAAACACAATTAAGCCAATGGCAATGATTCCATTTATTGGATTAATTGGATCATTTGTTGCTTTTCTACCTATTATTGGTATGTTTACGCATTGGATACTATTTTTCTTAATGGTATTCTTTATATTTGTTGTGCTCAACGCACCAACTTACATTCCAAATAAAGATTCTAAAGTTATTTATACACAATACAAAAAAGATGATAAAAATAATTAATAATTTCAATATTAAAAAGACACATTTAATTCAAAAATTAAATGTGTCTTTTTATGTCTAACCGTGTACAAACACGAAGTATAAAATAAATAATACCATTAATACATACATGATAGGATGAACTTCTTTATGTTTTTTAGTAATTAACATTGTTATTGGATAGAAGATAAACCCACATGCAATACCTGTAGCAATTGAATATGATAAAGGCATCATAATGATTGTAATAAATGCTGGTACTGCTACTTCAAATTTTTTCCAATTAATTTCAGCAAAGTTTGCCGCCATTAAAATACCAACTACAACTAACGCTGGTGTTGTTACTGCACTTGTAACGACTTCAATTAGTGGACTAAAGAATAATGCTAATAAGAAACAAAAACCAGTTATGATACTTGCAAAACCTGTACGTGCTCCTACTGCAACACCAGAAGTAGATTCAATATAAGAGGTTGTTGTAGTTGTACCAAAAATAGCCCCAACAATTGTAGCAAGTGAGTCTGCAAATAATGCTCTTCCAGCTCTTGGTAATTTATTGTCTTTCATTATACCTGCTTGGGTTGCTACTGCTACTAAAGTACCTGCAGTATCAAAGAAATCAATAAAGAAGAACGTTAAAATAACAATAAGAAATTGGATAGTAAATAATTGGCCTGGATCTTTAAATGCTTCAAAAGCTGCTCCAAATGTAGGTGTAATACTTGGAATTTTACCTACAATACCTGATGGTGTATGAATTTGACCTGTAATCATCCCTACAAATGCAGTTATAATCATACCAATAAAAATTGAACCTGGAACCTTTCTAGCATATAAAATGATTGTTATAGCAATCCCAAATATAGCTAAAAGTACTGATGGTTTAGTTAAATGACCTAATGTTACAAGCGTTGAATCATTTTTTACAATAATACCTGCACTTTGTAAACCTACAAAAGTAATAAATAGCCCTATACCTGCCGAAACCGCCATTTTCATTTCATAGGGTATTGCATTAATAATTATTTCCCTCAATCCAGTTGCTGTTAATATCGCAAAGAATATACCTGAAAATAGCACACCTGTTAAACCGATTTGCCAAGGAATTCCCATTGTTAAAACAACTGTAAATGCAAAGAACGCATTTAACCCCATCCCTGGGGCAAGCGCAATCGGATATCTTGCAATCAGTCCCATGAATAAAGATCCTACAAAGGCTGCTAATGCTGTCGCTACAAAAATGGCACCTTGATCCATTTTCATATCACCAGATATACCTTTAACACCTGCTAAACTTAAGACTTGAGGATTCACGGCTAATATATAAGCCATTGATAAGAAAGTTGTGATACCACCGATGATTTCTCTTTTGTAGTTAGTACCATACTCGTCGAATTGGAAGTATTTTTTCACAGCTTTAAACTCCTTTTTTTGAAATACTTTAATAGTTTAATATTACTTACTTAAAAAAACAATACTAAAAACGAACTTTTATCGACTTATTTCATTATAAGTTCGATTTTAGTTAAAATTTTAAGTTCTTTAATGCATCTTTAAAAGGATTATTATCCAATTCATCATGATTATTCATATATTTTTTCATATCTTTTTTAGAAACTTTACCATTATTTTTATTTTTCAATCGTTGATCCATTTGTGCTTGGGTTTCAGTATGACCGCATACACATCGGTAGACCGCTTCTTTTCCTCTTCCAAACAATGTCATTTTCTTTTTACAGTTAGGACAACGTGCATTCGTTTTACGTTGAATATTCTTTTTAGTATGACAGCTAGGATCTTGACACACTAGCATTTGTCCGTTTTTAGTTTTTACTTTTATCATAAATTTACCGCAATTGGGACATTCAGTAGAAGTTAAATTATCATGTTTATATTTTTGATCACTATGTTTGATTTCCCCAACAATTTCTTTAGTAAAATCTTTCATCTCATTAATAAATTGTTTAGCGTTATATTTACCTTTCTCAATAGAAAGTAATTTTTCTTCCCATTCTGCAGTCATTAAAGGAGAAGTCAGCGCTTTAGGAGAAAGCTCTAATATTTGTTTTCCTTTAGATGTCACTTTTAATTTCCCATCTTTTGATTCTATTGCATTAATATTGAATAGTTTTTCAATAATATCTGCACGCGTCGCTACTGTTCCAATTCCTCCCGTCTTATGAAGGGTATTAGCGTACTTTTTGTCATTCAATTGAATATAATTTTGTGGGTTTTCCATCGCCTTAAGTAAGCTACCTTCATTGAAATATTCAGGTGGTGTTGTTTCATGTTCGTTTACTTTGACTTGTTGTACATGATAGGTCTCTTCCTTGCTAAAAGTGATAGCCTTATTAGCAGTTGAATCATTGTTACTAAGTGCTTTAAATCCTAATTTACATGTGACGTTTTTGGCATGTTTAAATTGATATTCTCCCACTTTTAAAAAAACCTGTGTCGCTTCATACTGATAAGGATCCATTAATGTTTCTAAAAATCGTTGTGCAACCATTAAATATAGTTTTGTTTCTCTGTTAGTTAATGTATCAAAGTTGGGTCTAATTTCAGTTGGGATAATCGCATGATGGTCTGACACTTTTTGATTATTAAAAATATGCATCTTAGTTGTAAATGACTTAGTCAATAACTGACGAGCATGTGATTTATAATCAGTCGCTAATAAGGCTTGGAGACGTTCTTGTATGGTATCTGTCATATCGTTAGACAAGTAGTTAGAATCTGTTCTTGGATATGTTAATAGTTTATGACGTTCATAAAGACTCTGTAAGGTATTTAAAGTTTCTTTGGGTCCCATTTTAAATCGCTGGTATGATGCTTGTTGTAAATCAGTTAAATTATATAAAGGTTTTGCGTAAGATTTTTTTTGCTTAATTGAAACATCTTCAATCTGACCTGATTGTCCTTCTATTTTTTTAGATAATTTTTGTATTTCTTCTTTATTAGTAAATCTTTGATTCGTTTGAATATCAAATATAGCGTCATTTACATTTAAAGAAAGTGTGTAATACTTTTGAGGTTTAAAATGATTAATTTCTTGTTGTCGATGATAAACCAGTTGAATCGTTGGTGTTTGTACTCTTCCTAATGAAAGTTGAGCATCATATTTAGTTGTCAGTGCTCTAGTAGCATTAATACCCACTATCCAGTCCGCTTCACTTCGTGCAAGAGCTGCTTGATACAAGTGATTATATTCACGTCCATCTTTTAAATGTTTAAAGCCTTGTTGTATTGCTTTTTTAGTCACCGAACTAATCCATAAACGTTTAATTGGCTTTTTATTTTTTACTTTATCTAAGATGAGACGTGCTACCAGTTCTCCTTCACGTCCAGCATCTGTAGCAATAATAATGTCTTTCACATCTTTATTTAATATTAAAGATTTTACAATTTTAAATTGTTTACTTGTCTTACCTATGACCACAGTATGCATTTGCTTAGGTAATATAGGTAAATCTTCTAATTTCCATTCTTTATATGTTTTATCATAATGTTCTGGTTGCGCATTTGTTACTAAATGACCTAAAGCCCATGTCACTATATAGCGATGATTTGCAATATATCCATTATGTTTTTCTTTAATATTTAGTGCTTCTGCAATATCTCTCGCTACTGAGGGTTTTTCCGCTAGAATTAATGATTTCATTCAAATTTCCTTTCACATTTTTACATTTTATTTTCATACGTTTAATATTGTAACATGTATAGCAATAGTGTTACTTTCCATCTCATCTTATTAATTTAAAGTAAAACCCCTATATTAAATTCAGCTTACTAAAATACTTAGGCTATACATTTTTATAATATTAGTCTTTTATATTTTATAAAAAAATGAGCAATTGCGTTTTATATCAATCACAAATAATATAAAATATTCACCAAGTGTTATGGAAAGGAAAGCACTTATTTTTGAAAAGGAGAGTGAGTAATAAATGCAGATTATTAACATATTAATCGCCTTATTACCTGCATTATTTTGGGGAAGTCTCGTATTAATCAATGTATTTGTAGGAGGAGGTCCATACAATCAAATTAGAGGTACAACGTTAGGTACATTGGTTATTGGTTTAATCTTACTTCTTACAGGTCATGCACAATTTGATAACCCTACTGTCATCATTGTAGGGTTAATTTCTGGTGCAATGTGGGCATTCGGTCAAGGAACTCAATTACAATCTGTTAACCTTGTCGGCGTATCTAAAACAATGCCTATTTCTACTGGTTTACAATTAGTAGGTACAACTTTATTTAGTGCTATCTTTTTAGGTGAATGGAGTACTGGATTACAAGTTACTTTAGGACTTATTGCAATGGTTTTATTAGTAACAGGAATTGCCCTTACATCACTAAAAGGAAAAAATGAGCGTTCTACAAAAGATCCTAATTTTAGTAAAGCAATGGTGATTCTAGTTGTAGGTACATTAGGTTATGTAGGTTATGTAGTAATCGGGAATATATTTGGCGTAAATGGTACTGATGCCTTATTCTTCCAATCAGTTGGTATGGCTATTGGTGGATTTTTACTTTCAATGAGACATGAAACAAATATTAAATCTACCACACTTAATATTATTCCAGGGATTGTTTGGGGAATAGGTAACTTATTTATGTTCTATTCTCAACCTAAAGTTGGTGTAGCAACAAGTTTCTCATTATCACAATTATTAGTTATAGTTTCTACTCTTGGTGGTATATTCTTATTAGGTGAGAAAAAAGATCGACGCCAAATGATTGGGATTTGGTCAGGTATTGCGTTGATTATCATCGCAGCAATTATATTAGGAAACTTAAAATAAGTATATTGAGGAGGTCATACAATGTTTTCTGAATTAGAAAATAAAGTTGTTGTTATTACTGGCTCTGGCAGTGGCATAGGAAAAGCAATGGCGGAAGTTTTTGGTAAAGAAAAAGCGAAAGTAGTCTTAAATTATAGATCAGAAAGTCATATGAAAGAACTTGATGCCCTTCAAGAAACAATCAAAAAATCTGGCGGTGACTCAATTACGGTGCAAGCCGATGTTTCAGTCGAAGAAGATGTGAAACGATTAGTAGAAACGGCTGTTAAAGAATTTGGAACAATTGATATCATGATTAATAATGCTGGTTTTGAAAAAGCCACTCCAAGTCATGAAATGTCTATGGCTGAATGGCAAAAAGTTCTTGATATTAACTTAACTGGTGCATTTATTGGTTCACGTGAAGCGGTAAAGCAATTTTTAAAAGAAGATAAGAAAGGTATTATTATTAATACTTCAAGCGTGCATGATACCATTCCTTGGCCAAATTACGTTAACTATGCTGCAAGTAAAGGCGGTCTTAAGTTAATGATGGAAACAATGTCAATGGAATATGCCCAACATGGCATTCGTATTAATAATATCTCTCCAGGTGCCGTTGTGACTGAGCATACAAAAGAAAAATTCTCTGATCCAAAAACACGTGCCGAAACATTAGAAATGATTCCAGCTAGAGAAATCGGTGATGCAAAAGATGTAGCAAACGGTGCATTGTTCTTAGCTTCTAATTTAGCTAGTTATGTTCATGGAACAACATTATATGTTGATGGTGGTATGATGAACTATCCTGCATTTATGGGGGGAAAAGGGTAATCATACTATAAAGTAAAAAAGCAAGCGATGATTAAAAATCGCTTGCTTTTTTCATATATATATAGTTTTTATACAAAGATAGCTTGATAAATATATATAATAATAATACTTATCACAATAGAAATATTAGTAACCATTCCAACTAATGGTAATGTTTTATATTTAAATTGAATTGAATATGGAATAATTGCCACACCCACAGGAAGTAACCATGTAATTAATAACGTTGTTTTAATCATATCATCCGATGTTGGTAAGAAAAAGTGGACTAATAAACCAGCAATACATCCAAGTCCGTAATGGACAATTAAATATTTCACTGCAATTGGTAAAAATTGTTTTTCAATTCTGAAGCTCAACATAATTCCAAGTAAAATCATTGATAATGGCATGTTCGCTTTAGAAATAATGGTAAAAAAGTCAATTGAAGCTTTTGGTAAATGAATATTAGCCATATTAAGTATAAACATTACAATATAAGTAACGAGTGGTACTGAAGAAATTAACTTTTTCCCTAAAAATTTGAAATTAAATTGATCACTACCTTCACTGTAATAACTACCTACAAAGTAAGTGACTCCAAACATAATAATTGCCCCACCGATATCGGCCATACCAAAATAAATCATACCATTTTCAGGCCAAATTGTTTCTACAAGTGGATAAGCAAATAAACCAATGTTTAATGACGCTGCCATCATACCTACTGAACCCTTGACATGATTATCATATTTTCTAAATAATGCAACCATAATTACTTTGGCCAATATGCCATAGATGAGCATCATAATTGGTAAAATAGAAAATGATAAATCAAGATTCGCACTATTTAAATTGACAATAACTAAAGAAGGTAATGTGACATTCAATACAAGCGTAGACAATACTTGACTATCTGCAGACTTAATAAAATTAATACGTTTAAGTAAGTAACCTAATGCAATTAACAAAATAATGATTATAAATTGCTCAGTCACAATTCATCCCTTCTTCCCTAATATTCCATTGCAACTAATTACTCTAACACAATTAACAGTATTTTTAGAAGTTACTTGTTTCATGCTATAATCATTACTAATTATATTAATAAATAAGGAGTTCGACTAGACATGGACTTAGAATCACAATTAGCTGAGCTTAAATACGATTATATTCGTTTACAAAATGATTTAGAGAAAAAAGAATCACTAAATCAACAGATTGATCCTTTAGTAAAACAATTAGAAGAAATTGAAAAAGAAATTTCAGACATACGTTCAAAATTACATCAGAAATAATTTTTCAATATATCTAGGCATGAAAGTTCATGAATGCTATGATATTAGTCGTAATAGAAAGGATGTCATCAAGTGAAAATATACTTAATTTTATTACCCATACTGTATCTTATTGTAAGTTATATCAGTATTTTTAAAATGAAATCAATGTTCGTACATATTTTACGTCTTATTATGGGAATATTATTATTATTTGTAGTAGCTATCACTACGATCCAATTTCCTAGTGAAAATTGGTGGGTATTTGTTGTATTGCTTCTTCTTGTAGGAAATGTAGAAGTTACAGCTTTTAAAGCACTTAAAAACGATTATAAAGGTGTTTCAATTTTAAATATTATATCTATTATTATTTTTGTAATATATATTATTTTAACTTTTACTATGTATTAATAAAAAAGCAATTGAACGTATGTGCATACGTCTCAATTGCTTTTTTTGACTTATCCTAAATTTATCTTTATTTACGTGTAAGTTTGTTTTTTAAAGTAAAGAGTATTTCATAGATAACTGGCACTACGATTAAGGTTAGTAGTGTTGATGATACTAATCCACCTATGACTGTAGCGGCCATTCCTTTAGAAATTAGAATTGAACTATTTTGCCCAAATAATAATGGTAATAATGCACCGATTGTTGCAACTGCAGTCATCAAAATAGGTCTAATTCGGGTTCCACCCGCTTCAATTAAAGCTTCTTTCATTAACATACCTTGTTGTTCATTTGAAATCACTCTATCAATTAATACAATTGCATTTGTAACAACAATACCAATTAACATCAACATACCAATTAAACTTGGTACTGAAATGGTTTCTCCGGTAATCAATAATGCAAATACTATACCAATAGCTGTAAATGGTAATGAGAATAGAATTGTAAATGGTGCTAAACCACCTTTGAATGTGATAACCAACACAAGATACACAATAACAATAGCAATAAGCATTGCAAAAGCGAGTTGGCTCATAGCTGTATTAATATCATCTGTTGCACCACCAACATTAAACTTAACGTTATTAGGTTTATCAATTGTATTGATTTCACGCATCACTTTACTAGAAGTTCCACCAACATCAGAAGCGGTAATTTTACCTGAAATTGTTGTAGCATAATCGCCATCTTCTTGAACAAGTTTACTTGGTGTTGTTGTTTTGTTTAGACGTGCAATATCTTTTAATTTAACAGTTTCTCCACTTGGTGCATGTAAGTCGATGTTTTCTAGTTTATTTTGAGACCAATTTGTTTGTTTATTCTGTTTTACTTTTACATCTATATTATTACCATTTTCTTTAACAGTTGTAATTGTTTTTTCTGGTAAGTTCTCATTTAAATTCAATGCTAATTGTGCAGCTGAAATACCTTTATCTGTTGCTTTATTTTGATCTACTTTGATTTCATATTGATCATAGGTTTGTGATAAATCTGAATTGACATCTGCTACACCTTTAATGGATTTCATTTTATTTTCAACTTTAGTTACTGTACTTCTAATTGCATCAGTAGAAGGTCCTTTAACAGTTACGTCCACTGAATTGTTTCCAGCTCCTGTACCTAAGTCTTGATTTTTCCATTTACCTGGGTTTTTCATTTTAGAAAGATGTGTAACCACTTTATCTGGTTCTTCCTCAAAGTGCGGCGTATCCGAATCATATTCCACCATAATAGCCATGCTATTCGTACTTCCCGTTGGATCTGCTGGAGAAGGTCCCCCTACAGAAAATTGAACTGTTTTAACTTTATCTTTACTTTGAAGGTATTTTTGAGCTTTTTCAGCATGTTTAAGTACTGCTTCTTCAGTTTCTCCTGGTTTAGGTGTATAAGTTAACGCTAAAAACTTATCTTCCCCTGTAGAAATATAACTTGTTCCTAATTTAGCTGCACCAATTCCTATACTCGCAATTAATATAACAATACTAATAATAAGAACAAGCCATTTATGATTAAGCGACCAACCAAGTACTCGTTTATATCCCTTACTAATCCCTCCTAATTTATTTTCTTCATTAACATTGCCCTTTATGTTTATTCCATTTTTAAAGAATGTTGAGGCAAGGGCTGGCACAACAGTAATAGAAACAAGAAGCGAAGCCAGTAAACTAAATGTGATAGCTAACGCAAATGGTCGGAACATTTCACCTACTGAGCCGGAAACAAAAGCTAGCGGTAAGAAAACTATAATTGTAACAATCGTAGAAGATAAAATAGGTTTAAATACCTCTCTCGTTGCACTAATAACTAAATTGTTCCCTTTTAATTGTTCACTTGGATCTGATAATCGTCGATAGATATTTTCTACTACAACAATAGAATCATCTATGACCCGACCAATCGCAATCGTCAATGCACCTAAAGTTAAAATATTAAGTGATACATTACTTAATTTCAGTGCAATAAGTGCAATCAAAATAGATAACGGAATTGAAACGATAGATATCGCTGTTGTTTTAATATTTCTTAAGAATAATAAAATAACAATAATTGCGACGATGGTACCTAATGCCGCTTTTTCAATCATAGTATATAATGAATCTTCAATTGGTTTAGCTGTGTCCATTGTTTTTGTAGCTTTGATATCACTATTATTCTTAACAAACTCGTCTATTTTCTTTTGCGTTGCTCTAGCCACTTGAACTGTATTTGCATCTTGTGCTTTCATTACTTGTACGTTCACTGCGTCTTTACCATTTGTTTTTGAAATAGAATCTCGTTCATCGCCCACAGTGATGTTAGCTAAATCTTTAAGTGGCACGCTTGGCATTTGACCATTTGTTCCTTTTAAAGAGCTATTCGTTTGCGATTGACTTGCACTAGATGATTGACTACCTTCTTGGCCAGTACTACTAATACTATTATCGTTAGAATCACTTGATTGTCCTTGGCCTGCTATAGAAAGCGGGATGTTTAAATCTTTTAATGCACTGACTGATTTAAATTGACCATCCACAACAAGGGATTTTTCATTATTTCCAAATTGGAATAAACCGAGTGGTGTTTCTCTTGTCGCTGTCTTAATGTAATTTTCAACATCATCCGCAGATAACCTTACTTTATCCAATTCTTTTTGTTTAAATTTTAAAGTAACTTGACGGGTAGTTTGTCCATTCAGTTGTGCACTTTGAACACCATCAACAGTTTGAAGTTTAGGTATTAATTGTTCATTAATTTCTTTTGTCGTAGTTCTTAAGTCATTACTTTTATTTGTAAATGAGTAAGCTACAATAGGAAAAGCATCGATGGAATTACGTATTAATTCTGGTTCACTTACTCCATCCTTAAAATCGATTTTGTCTATTTCTTTTTTCAGTACTTCTTCAGCTTTATCCATGTCAGTTCCGTTGTTATATTCAACTTTCACAATTGAAGCATTAGATATCGATTGTGTTTCTACACTTTTTACATAAGCGAGTGATCTGACTTGTTTATCAATTTTCGAGCTAATTTCATCTTGTGTCGTTTGAGGTGTAGCGCCTGGCATCGTCGTTTGGACAGAAATAATTGGGTTTTCAACATCAGGTAATAATTCTAATTTAAGTTTAGCACTTGAATATATGCCACCTATAATGACTAAAAGAACCATTAAGAAAATAGCAAACTTATTACCTAATGAAAATTGAAGCATCTTTTTAATCATTTAGTTACTTCTCCTATAATAAGTTATTAATATTGGTAAAAAAATCTGAACGTTTCTTCACAGAATCGTTCAGATTAAATACTGTATCTACAATATTGTAAATTATTTACGTTTTAATTTGCGAGAGAGTTTAATTTTGGCTTTTGTAAGTCTTGGTTTAACTTGTTCGATTAATTGATATAACGGTTGATTTAAGACATAATCAAACTCACCAATTTTTTCACTTAAATAAGTGCCCCATACACGTTTAAAAGCCCATAATCCATAGTGTTCAGAATCTTTTGATGGATTATTATCTGTGCCACCAAAGTCATACGTTGTTGCACCATGATCTCTTGCGTATTTCATCATTTCATATTGCATATGATGGTTCGGTAAGAAATCACGATAATCATTTGAAGAAGCTCCATATAAGTAATATGATTTTTTACCTGCAAACATAAGTAATGCGCCTGATAAATATACGCCTTCTGGATGTTCTTGATTTAATCTTTCTAAATCTTCTTTTAATTCAGTTGTCTTAGAAATCTTATTTTTTACATCATTTAATTTGTTAGCTGTTTTTTTATCATTTGGACGTGCTTCTGACTTCGCTTCTAGTTTAGCTTTTTCTGCTTCTTGAGCTTCTAGATCTTTATTCGTTTCATCAAGCACTTGTTGTGGCTCTAATTTCACTAAGAATAATTCTGCATCCCCATCTTCATGTAATGAGTCATAAATATTCTCAAAATAGCTAATATCACGTGTTAAGAAGCCATCACGTTCACCCGTAATTTGCATTAATTTCGCAAATGTTTTAAGCCCTTCACGATTTGAGTGTTCAACTTTAGTACCTCGTTTAAGCGCTAATCTAACTTTAGAACGATTACGACGTTCAAAGTTTTGAATAATTTCATCATCAGTTTTATCAATAGGTGTAATCATTGTCATACGAGGTTGAATATAGTCTTTTGATAATCCTTCTTTAAACCCTTTATGTTTAAATCCAAGCATTCTTAAATTTTTAAGTGCTTCTGTGCCATGTTCTACTTCAACATCTGGATCAATCTTAATCGCATACGCTTTTTCTTCTTTAGCGATTTTTTTTGTTTCATTTAAAAGTGCTCTCAGTACATCTCTATTATTATAATCGGCTACGAATCCACGTGATACATAACATAATGTAAATGGTAACTTCGGTATCTTTTTAAATAATAACTGTCCTACACCTTTAATTTCACCATTTTCACCTACTGCCACACGTTTTGAATACCATCCAGTTAAGCGCTTTGTCTCTGCCCACTTTGTCAGTTGCAATAAATCACCATTCGGATGAGTTTTTACAAATTCGTCATGTTCCTGATTTGTGATATTCATCTTTTCCATGCTATATAAAACTCCTTTATCTTTGCATTACTTATCATTATACATTGTAGATTTGAGAGTGTCGACAAACTCATAATAGAAGTTGAATTTTCTTCAAAAAGCTATTCTTTTTGTTATACTTAATGAATGAAAAACACTACTATTTTTTATTAAAGAGGTTTTTAAAATTGAGAAATATAATTTTACTTATATTTATTGTATGTAATGCTATTGCAATAATTTATACAATGGCTCATCCTTTAACTATAAATTTTTTTAGTCTGAGAGTGATGTTTGTCGCTTTATCACTTGTACTTACCATTTTATTTATATTATTAAAAACAAATCGTTTTTCTTTAATATTAAGCTTAATCTCTCTAGTACTAGTTTTTATTCATATTGCTTTTATCGCACATAGTACTTATACCTATCTATTTAATTAGTTCCTTCATTCGGTTCGAAACGATATTTGGCTCCTTTAATAATAATTGAATAAGGAGTCGTAGTTTCATTATCTTTAAAAACAATGGTATTGTATCCAGATTGAGCCGCATCTTGAATCCGATAAACGATAGTATCCCCCTCTAATTTTAAGTCAGTGTAGTTCTCATTTTCTTCTATAATGTCCATATTAAACCAGCTTTGCCACTTAGTTAAGGTTTTAGAGCGTTTAGAACTATCTATAATAATTTTATCAATTTTAAATTGTTTCTGAAAAAATGAGTCTAAATTTTGCATATGATCGACTTTATTTTTATTCCACTCAATAAAAAAAGGTGGCCTAACCATATAGTCGGGATCAGCGATATAGAGTAACTTCCATCTTATCTTTTCACCCTTTTTATCTTCTCTGTCCATATGTATAGGACCAATCGTATCAATATGACGTTCGTTTAAAGATTGTTTTACCCTCTCTATATCTTCCGTTCTAAATGCCATTGTTTTAAATCCTTGCTTAAAATCATCTTGAACAATTTTCGTTGCAAAAGCGACTCTACCCTCTTCAGTTTTAGCTTCTTTCTTTAACTTTTCGACATCTTCAACATCTAAGAGTTCGATGTAATTTCCATTTATATAAGTTAAACGATTGAAAGTGCCATATTGATGATGCTTGCCTCCAGAATGAATTTTTAATAACTCACCTGGATATTTAAATCCTTTTAATTGATCGACGTAATGAATCATATGATCAAATTTCAACTTCATTTATCAATATCCCCTTTACTAATTTAAACTTAATTGTATTTTAACAAATTTCACTATACTTTACTCTATAACTTATATTTAGTGTTGAAAAATGAATGAAATCGGCGTATAATATTTTTCGTCATCAATTAGTTAGCCTTGCTAACTATTTTTGAGGGAGATAATTCAAAATGCTCACAAATGAATTTTTTAATAGTTTTATTGGTATTTATCGTCCTTATATTAAACGTACTCAATCTATATTAGATCAGTTTGGTCTACATACAGGTCAGTGGTTAGTGCTTAAAGATATTGCTACATATGACCAAACGACTTTAGTTCAAATATCTAAACGTCGTTTTATTGAAAAACCAACTGCGCGTAAAATTATTAAAGTACTATTTGAAAAAGATTTACTTTTGGTTACTCCAGGTACTGACAAACGTGAAAAGCTATTAAGTTTATCTGAAAAAGGACAGCAATTATTTGAGAACATTAATGCTTGTATTACACCTATTCAAGAAGATTTAATCCATCAATCTAATATATCTAATGATGATTTGGATCACGTCATAGCAATTATGAAAAAATTACATAACACATTATTGAAGGGGGATCCTCATGAATCAGACTAGTACTACTAAACAACCTATTTTTACTAAAAGTTTTACGATCAATTTTATGATTAACTTCTTTGTTTATTTGTGTATGTACTTATTATTAGTTATCATCGCTGATTATTCTAAAACATCCTATCATGTGTCGGACAGCTTATCTGGACTTGTTGTAGGACTATTTATTATCGGATCATTGATAGGACGTTTTGGAACGGGAAAGTATGTCAATCGTTTTGGTCCTAAAAAGATTTTAATTGCTGGTTTAATTTTTCTAATCATTACTCAGTTACTTTATTTTATCCCAGGATCGATAACCATATTGATGTTAGTACGACTCCTAAATGGAATTGCTACAGCTATCGCAACGACAGCTACAGGTACAATTGCTGCACATGTTACCCCTGTAGAACGTAAAAGTGAAGGCATTAGCTTATTTTCACTAAGTCTTGTTCTTGGATCAGCCATTGGTCCTTTCTTTGGAATTTTATTATTGAAATCATTCTCAATTAATTTACTATTTCTTATCTGTCTTATACTAGGAATTGCAAGTTTAATTGTTTCAGTCTTTATTAAAATTGACTTTAATCCTACTAAAAATGCAATTGATAGAAAAGTAGCCCAAGCTTCTGGTTTCAACATTCATAATTTCATTGCTAAAGAAGCTGTACCAGTAGCAATTGTGATGATGATTATCGGGTTGAACTATGCTTCAATCCTAACATTCTTAAAATCTTTTGCTGAGCAACGTCATTTGTTAGAAGCATCTAGTTATTTCTTTATTTTCTATGCGGTCGCTTCATTAATCACTCGACCTATTGCTGGTAGGATGATTGATGCAAAAAATGAAAATGTTGTGGTTTATCCAGCATTTCTTGCCTTAATTATCACATTTGTTTTATTAGTATTTAGCTATAATGGTTGGGTATTATTACTTGCTGGCGTGTTCTTAGGTATTGGCTATGGAAATCTCTCTTCTTCTATGCAAGCCATTGCAATTAAAGTGTCACCTTCAAGTAAATATGGAATTGCAACTTCAACTTACTTTATTGGATTAGATATTGGTATTGGTTTTGGTCCATCGTTGCTTGGATTATTTACAGGTTCAATCACGTATACTCAAGTTTATTTCATTATGGCTATTGTAGCCGCTTTATGTACGGTACTTTATTTAATTGTTCATGGTAGAAAAGTGAATGGTAATACGTATTAATCTTTCATTTAATATATAAAAAGAAGCACCCCTATGATTCGTTATAGAATATTAGAGGTGCTCTTTTTATTTAATTAATTTGCAATACTAATAGCTTCAATTTCATTTTTCATTTTATCTAATACTTTTTGTTGCGACGCATTAAAGAAATAAAATACTTGTCGTTCATCTGTTTCAGAACGTAATTTAGAAATTAATTCTTTCTTGTAAATTTTGCGGATGATGACGTCAATTTTACTTGTATCCCATAACATTTCAAAATGTAATGTATCGCGTAACTCTTTTCCGCTAATTTTTTTACCTTCATACACTTTAAATAAAACAACAAATTCCTCAATAGAAATTTTATACGTCATTTTCAACCAATGCTTCAATTGACTAAGTTCTCTTTCCGCTTCAATAAAGCGAGTCACTTTATTATTCATAGTACATGCCTCCAAAGTTGATTCTAAGTTGTATAAATACATAATATAATAAAATTGCTTAATTTAATTATATAACATATGCACAATTTAATCTATTACAAATATTAATTTATATCTGTTTAGTGATTAATATAAATTACTTTGAAATTATTAAAATTAATTAAAAATACTATCAAATTAAAATACAGAAGTAAGTGATATCACATATGATTATCACTTGCTTCTGTATAGATTAACCACCAATATAATTCATATTAATTTTCTTTCGTTGTCGATTTCTTACTGTTTGTTCTGTTCGTTCATCTGAATAACGATCATCACGTGCTTGCCATAATGAAATGAGCGTGTCTTTTAATTTTTGATGTGTAGCACCACTACGCAATAATGATTTAATATCAAAACCATCAATCACACTAAATAAACATCCATAAAATTTCCCATCAGATGATAATCTTGCTCTTGTACAAGTAGAACAAAATGAAGCTGAAACACTTGTGATTAGACCAAACTGTGCACCATTATCTTTATGTCTATAATATGTGGCAACTTCACCAAAATATTTAGGTGGAAGAGGTTCTATATCAAACTCTTCTTCAATAGTAGATAGCATTTCTTCTTTCGTAACAACTTTACTAAAATTCCAACCATTATCATTACCTACATCCATAAATTCAATGAATCTTATTTGAATATGTTTATCTTTAAAATATTCAATCATAGGTAGGATTTGATCATCATTAATTCCTTTTTGTATCACTACATTTACTTTTACATGAAATCCAATAGATATTGCATAATCAATTTGTTGCAAGATGGTAGAAGCTTTAATGTTACGGTTATTGATTGCTTGAAATACTTCATCATCAATTGCATCTAAACTTACATTAATTCTACGCAATCCTGCATCATACAACTTTTGACCATGTTTTTTTAAAAGTAAACCATTAGTGGTCATACCAATATCTTCAATACCTTCAATATGATTAAGTTTTTCAATTAATTTATATAAATCACGTCGTAATAAAGGTTCTCCACCAGTGATTCTTAATTTTTTCACGCCTAATTCAGCATAAACTTTGGCAATTGTTGTAATTTCATCAAATGTAAGTAATTCCTCTTTAGGTAAAAAAACAAAATCATCACCAAATATTTCTTTTGGCATACAATAATCACATCTGAAATTACAACGATCTGTTACAGAAATTCGTAGATCTCTTATAGGACGTCCTAATTTATCTTTAATTTGGATCGTCATTAACGTGTCCCCCTTTAATCATTAATCTGATGAAGTAAAGTATTCAAATCATCTTGATAATTAATATTTTTAGACCAATTTTTTAAAGGCTGAACCTCTTTAGTATCTAGAAAACATGTTATCACATTTTTATATACATGCTGTAAACTATAATCATTAGAATTGAGTGCTTTTTCAATATTCGAAATGACTCCTCGACTATAAAAAGCAATGGTCGGTATAGGTTTATCATCGTCTGAATAAGCTATAATATCGGCTTGATGTTCCATACGCTGTGAAATTGTAAATTGATATAGTTGACTTATTGCTTCTTTAGTAATCATAGGAGTATCTACAGAGACCACAAAAAATAATTCTTCATTATTATAATGTTTCATAACTGTGTAGATTCCTGATAACGGGCCTTTATCTGCATGTGTTTCTTCATCTACCATAATATGTTTATACTCAAATTCATTCTTAAGTTGTTTGTTTGTACTTATAATAATATCGTCAAATAAATTCGTTTCTGTTAATGTGTTAATAATTCGTTTATAGAACATTTCCCCGTGAATACAAGCAAATGCTTTAGGACTACCAAAACGTTTAGAGTGTCCCCCAGCTAGAATAATTGCTTTCATATTTAACCACCACTAACTGGAGGTATTAACGCAACAACATCATCTTGCTTTACAATATCATTAAGTTGAACAAATTCTTCATTTACAGCTACTTGAAATTTTTTATCACGAATGGATGGGTGACGTTCAAATAATAATTCTTTAAACGTTTCTACTGTAATATCTTCTATTAAATCAATGTCTTCTGAATTCATTTCTAATATTTCTTTTATTTCTGCAAAATATAATACTCTCATTTAAGCCTCTCCTTTAGTTGCTTGACTATAATCTCCTCTTTGATGTCCTTGCCATTCTGCACCGTCTTCCCAAATTTCTTTTTTCCAAATTGGCACAACTTCTTTAATTCTTTCAATCGCATACTCATTTGCACGATAGGCATCTTTACGATGTGGCGAAGAGACAGCAATCAATACTGCAATATCAGAGATTTGTAGGGGACCAATACGATGTACAATCGTTGTTATCGTTCCTGGCCAACGCTGTGTAATTTCTTCTCCAATTTGTTCTAGTTTTTTTTGAGCCATTGGAACATAAGCTTCATACTCAAGATATTCTGTTTTCACCCCTTTAGTCCATTCGCGAACATGACCTGTAAATACAACAACAGCTCCTTGATGTTCATTTAAAGTAAATGTTCTATATTGTTCGGGCTCAATTGGATTCGTCACGATTTCAAATTGTTTCATTTTTATGTTCATCCTTTCGTTTCATCCATTTTAGTAACCATTGCTCATAGTTTTTTAAAGCATTCTCATTATTATAATTATAAAAATATTGAACATGTGTAAGAAGTCTCAGTTCTTCTAATTCTTCTTGGGTTTTATATACCACTATTTTGTCATAATCCTCATTTTTAAACCCTTCAACTAAAATAACGTCATAACTAATAGTTACACTTTCTTTTATCAGTTGTTCAAGCGACGGCTGATTTCTACGTGTTACTGTTTGTTGATAAGCAGATCCTTGAACAATACTCTGATCTGCACCAGCTTCAAAATGTTTCATATGATCCACATTAGATGATTGAAGTGTAATATCATCTTTTTCATGTCCGTGATGTTTAATCGTCACAATGTGATAGCCTTGAGATTTTAAAAATGTAATAGATTGTTGTAACAACGTTGTTTTACCCGAATCTTTAAAACCAACTATTTGTAAAATCATAATGATAGTTCCTCTTCGAAAACATTCGATTCAGTTAAAATAACATCTACCGTATGGCCGGCTTTAAATCCTCTTGTACCCCCTGGCAACATAATCATTGCATTACTATGTGCTATTGCTACCACAGCACCCGATTTATTAAATCCGGATGGAACCACAGTCGCACAATTATGAGTAAAAGATGCAGTTGCTCGAATAAATCTTGTAAATGGATTGGCTTTCGCAAAATCTTCCATTAATGTTGCTTTCACAACTTGAGGGTAAACTGCTTTGGCTTGCATCATATGTTGCACTGCTGGTTTAACAAATAATTCAAAACCAGTAAAACAAGCCGATGGATTCCCTGATAAACCAAATAAATACGTCTTATTTGCAACTGCCACAGTTGTCACACTTCCAGGACGCATCGCAATTTTATTAAATAACACTTCTGCTTGAATTGCTTTGTATATCTTTGGTAAAAAGTCATAATCTCCTACCGAAACGCCTCCAGTAGTAATGACAATATCATGATCTTTCATTGCTTTAGTGATGACTTGAATACTACTTTCTAAGTCATCTTGTTGTATACTATAAGGCTCTATCGTTAATCTCATTTTATCAGCTAACGCTTGTATCATCGGACCATTAGAATTTCTAATTTTTCCTGGTTGTAATTCTTCGTCTACATTCAATAATTCGCTTCCAGTAGCAATAACTGCAATACTTGGTTTTAAAAATACAGGCACTTCTGTATAACCATAGGTCGCTAGTACTGCAATAGCTCCAGGATTAATGACTTGTCCTTTTTTTAAAACGATATCTCCTGTTTTAGTTTCTTCTCCTTTTAGCGACACATTTTCATTCTCTTCAAAAGGTTTTCTAATCGTAAATGTATCTCCATTTTCCACAGTTTGTTCAAACATCACTACTGCATCTGCACCCTCAGGAATTTGAGCGCCTGTCATAATACGAACTGCTTCATTTTCTCCAACTGTTTTATGAGATACTGTGCCTGCACCAATATGATCTATCACTTTAAACGTTTTACGATTTTTTGAAAAGGCACCAGCCGAATCTTCACTTCTTATAGCAAAACCATCATACGGCGATTTATTGAAACGTGGTATATCATAAGTTGCTACAATGTCTTCTGCTAAGACATATCCTAAACTGTCCTCTAATGATATATTATTTTGTTGAGTATATATATCTTGTTTTACAATACGTTCAATTGCTTCTTTAATAGGTATTGGTTTTCTTTTTTCAACTACCATTTTATCAACTCCAATTACACGATAAATTCATGCTATACTATTTTATAAACTCAGTAAGATAATGATGTACTCATTAAAAATAAATGTTTATAACTTTATTTATATGTTATGATTTTTTAGATATTTCTATAGGAGGCTATTTATGTCAAATTTTACACATATCAATCATCAAGGTAATGCAAAAATGGTTGATGTTTCTAATAAAAGTATTACAAAACGTATCGCTAAAGCGCATTCAAGCATCACAGTGAATGAGACGATTTACCGTCAAATTATAGACAATACAAATAAAAAGGGTAATGTACTTAATACTGCTCAAATTGCAGGTATAATGGCTGCTAAAAATACATCGACTATTATTCCTATGTGTCATCCATTGCCCTTAACTGGAATAGATATTGAATTCTCTTGGAATCAAGCAAACACACCACGCCACTATCAATTAAGCATTACTGCTACGGTTTCTACTACAGGTAAGACTGGTGTTGAAATGGAAGCTTTAACAGCTGCTTCAGTTACAGCTCTCACAGTATATGATATGACAAAAGCAGCTGATAAAGGAATGATCATTGGTGACACATACCTTGAATCAAAATCTGGAGGTAAATCTGGAGATTATCACCGTCAATGTGATTAATCTTTATGATTTTCTTCTATTATGATAGTCATAAGCAGCATTTTCAATTAGGGAAACCTATGATTTACAATGCTTTTTATGACTATTTTATTTATGGAGTTCATAAACCATATGATTTAATTCCGGAATAATGAGTTTAGTCATTGCTAACTTTACTGCCCCAGTTGATCCCGGCAACGTAAAGATTAATTTACTCATAACTGTTCCCGCTAATGCTCTTGAGAGAAGCGCTTTTGTTCCTACATCTTCCGTATAACTTAAATATCTAAAAAGTTCGCCGAATCCTTCAATTTCTTTATCTAAAAGTGGTTTTACAGCTTCTATAGTCACATCACGTTGTGCTATACCAGTGCCTCCAGTCGTTATAATGACATCAATATCTGATGCTAACCATTCGTCAATTTGAGATTGGATGTCTTCCTTGTCATCTTTAATGATATGATAGTGTTCTTCTGTCACTTCTATATTCAGTTCTTTCAAACACTTTTGAACTAATTGACCGCCTTTATCTGTTTCTTTATTTCGTGTATCAGAAATTGTTAACACTGCACATTGAATTGTTTTTTTAACTTCTTTGTTATCATGCTGATGCATCATCATTCTCTCCTTATCCAAATAGTTGATTGATTAAATGTATTGCTTCAGATTTCTTAGTTGTACCATGAATCAACATTCGCCCACCCTCAAAATATACAATTCTATGTTTTTTAAATTCAAATACTAACATATATTGGTTTTCATGGTAACGAATATCGAGTGCTGTAAGAAAATCAACTAATACTTTTTTTGTAATGTCTTTATTTTCATATTGAACTGTATCTCTACCACACAAAGTTGCATATGAAGTCGAATGAGCATATAAATATGGAAAGCTAGCATTCTTACCACAAGTTGGGCAATCATCACGACGCATTTTACTATAACCAAAAGAACAATGTGTATTCTCCCAAATATCTCCATATGTCAGCTTTGTGGGAATCTGTTTACCAATCAATATCTTTAAAGCATCCCGTAATTGAAAACTTGTGGTCATCGTTACGGCTGGCTGAATCACACCGACAGTATCACATGTCAGATTTATAACTGGTAACTGAGGCATTAAACAATTAAAGCAAGGGGTTTGACCTGGAATAAATGCAGTTTCTACATAGGTACTTTGAACTACTCCACCATAAATCCAAGGAATGCGATATCTATAGGAAAAATCATTGATTAATTGTCTTGTTTCAAAATTATCCGTTGCATCAATAATCAAATCTACACTCGTTGCATATTGCTCTAAAAATTGGGCATCTACATGTTCAATATAAATATGCATTTTTATATCAGAACGAATATGTCTTAAGTGATCTTGTGCAGCAACCACTTTTGGCAACATACGATCTGCATCACTTTCTGTAAACAATGTCTGTCTTTGTAAATTACTATATTCAATATAGTCTCTATCCACAATAGTCAACTCTTGAATACCAGCACGAACAAGTCCTTCAGCTACATGGGTACCCAAAGCGCCCATTCCAACAATCAATACATGTTTCTGATTAATGGTTTGTTGTCCATGTTCTCCAATATCTTTAAATAAAATTTGTCTTGAATAACGTTCTTGAGTCATTATTTGAAACCTCTCTCAACATTCTCTCTTCTTTTTATTATAACGAAATAGGAGTAGGACAGAAATCTAAAACGTTCTAAACTTCGATATCCTACTCCTATTTATTTAATTTGAATAATTTCATCTGCTAATACTTCTGCTTCATAATTAGAGTGCGTTACAAAAATAATAGGTATACACCATTCCTCATGAATTTGCTTAACTAGATGGATGCCTTCATCTCTAGAAATATCATCTAAACTTGAAAAAGGTTCATCAAGTAAAATTAAATTGGGTTTCGTGCTTAAAGTTCGCGCGAGTGCTACACGTTGGGCTTCCCCACCAGACAGTGTCGGCGGAAATTGATTTATTAAATGGCTAATATTTAAACGTTGAATAAGCTCATCAATATGTTTAGACTGTTTAGTCATAAATGTAATATTCTGAAGAACCGTCATGTTAGGAAAAAGTTGATAATCTTGAAATAAATAGCCAATTTGGCGTTGTTGAATCTTTACATTAATATGGTTTTCAGTATCCACTAATAGATGATTATCAATATTGATATAAGCCTCATCTGGTTGTCTTAATCCCGCAATGATATTTAATATTGTCGTTTTTCCAATACCGGAGGGACCTTGTATTGCATATATTTTAGCTTTTGTATCTTCAATGTTAATATGAATCAACGTTTGCTTTAACTGATGTTGTAATTTAACTTGTAACATCTAGTCTACCTCCTGAACTTTATCACGATTCGCAAAATTCAACATACTAATGACTGTAATAGAAAATGCAACGAGTACAAGTACCCATAACCATGCCTGATTCTCTTTTCCTTGTTCTACTAAAAAATAGATTTCCAGTGGCAGAGTATTGGTTTTATTTGGAATATATCCTGCAACCATCAATGTTGCACCAAATTCTCCAATAGCTCTCGCAAAACTCATCATAATACCCGCAATAATTGAGCGTTTAGATAATGGTAGAATTAAACGATAGAAGATTTTACGTTCACTTGCTCCCATTGTTCGTGCAGTATTTAACATTTTAGGATTAATACTTCGAAATCCTTGAATAGTATGTTGGTACATCAGTGGAAAACTAACAATGACAGATGCAATTACTGCACCTGTCATTGTAAATACTACGGGTAAGTGAAGTACATTTTGAAAGAATTGGCCCACAAATGTTCTAGGTGAAAAAACAATAATAAGTATAAACCCTAGTACTGTCGGTGGTAAAACAATAGGTAATAATATTAAGCTTTCAAGAAATTGAGTTGCATGCCCTTTTCTTTTATATAACGTTCTACAAATAAAAATTCCTAATATAGAGACAATTATCGTACTGATAAATCCTACTTTAATAGAAATCCATAGAGGTGTTAAATCAGGCATATGTCATCCCCCCTATACTTTAAAGTGATATTCTTTTAAAATATCTTTCGCTTTTTTAGATTTTAAAAATTCCATCCATTCTTTAGCAAATTTGCTATCTGATGTTGCTCCCGCTTCATAAGTGATAGGTTTTTTCAAATCCGCTTTTTTAATCTCATTTACTTTATCTGTTCTTTCATTATTCGTATATAAATCGGTCTCATATACAAATCCCATTTGAGCATTACCTTTTTCAACGTAATTTAATACTTGTTTAACGTCTTTGGCATATACAATTTTATCTTTTACATCACTATATAAATGTTGATCATCTAAATATTGTTTCGCATATTTACCTGCTGGTACAGTTTTCACTTCACCAATAGCTAATTTTTCGTTGTCTTTTAAATCTTTTACTGAAGCTTGATCACTGTTTTTATCACCAATCAATACCAACTGATTATGTGCGTATTTATATGTATTATGAGCTTGATTATGTTTTTTCAACATATCTACATCTTTCGTATTTGCAGACATAAAGACATCAGTTGGTGCACCTTTTTCAATTTGTTGTCTTAATGCCCCTGATCCACCATAATTAAATGTTACATTTACATTTTTATGTGTTTTTTCAAACTCTTTCTTTAATGCTTTACTTACATCACTTAAACTTGCTGCTGCTGAAACTTTCAATTCAGTTTTAGGATTATCACTATTATTTGACTTTGAAGATTGCTTGCTATTGTCATTATCTTTTGAATTTGAACAACCTGCTATAATGATAATGAAAGTCCCTAACACCGCTAATAATCGTTTTACAGTCATTTATTTTTATGCCCCCTATTCAATCAAATATTATACGCTTTTTATATCTTTTGAACAGTTTTACCGTATTTTATATTTATTTCTAAATTTTAAAATATAAAGTTTTATATAATCATTCAATATTGAAATACTTTTTGTGAATATAATGATACAGTATAAAGTAGTTATAACCAAAGGGGAGACATTCATGGATAAAGATGCCGTTCAAAATCAACCAATTATTAGGTATGAAGATGAGCAACTCATCGAAACTGAAGACAGCTATGTAACCGAATTTCCATTAACCATTATGGTAAATGGAAAAGAATTTGCTACAGTAATCTGCAGTCCGACACATTTAGAAGAATTAGTCATAGGATTTTTAGCATCTGAAGGAGCCATTTATAAAAAAGAAGAAATTAAACATTTACAAATTGATGATAGTAAAGGGTTTGCTCATGTAGAATTAACTAAGTCATTAAGCGACCGTTTTGAGTATTCTACAAAGCGCATGGTTGCTTCATGTTGTGGAAAAAGTCGAGAATTTTATTTTCAAAATGATGCAGCAATTGCTAAAACGTCTATGTCTAATATCATTCTCACTCCAAGACAAATTTTAAATATGATGACAGGTTTACAAAGTGCAAGTACCTTATTTAAACAAACAGGTGGCTTGCATAACGCAGCAATTAGTGATGGTGAGGCATTTTTTGAACATCGTCAAGATATAGGTAGACATAATGCCTTAGATAAACTTTACGGTTTTTGTCTTACTCATCAAATTCCTGTTAGAAATAAAGTACTTATTTTTAGTGGACGCATATCATCTGAAATTTTACTAAAAGCAGCTAAAATCGGTGTCGGTGTTATATTATCAAAATCTGCACCTACCACATTGGCAATAACACTGGCACATGACTTAAATATTACTGCTATTGGTTTTATTAGAGGTGATTCTTTTAACATTTATAGTCATCCAGAACGTATAAAAGGAGTGAATTAGAATTTATTATAAATTCATTTTTCACTCCCTACTTTTATTTATATCGCATCTTCTTTGACTATCTGATATTGAAAGCTTTGAAAAATATAGCCTTGCTTTATATACATATCTTTTGCTGTATCATCGCCATCTGCCACTAATATGACTGGTCGAGAACCGGCTAAATGGCCTACATAGGACTGCATCGTAGTACCTATTCCTTTATGACGATAGTCTTCTAAAACGCCGAACCCATCAATTTCAACAGTTTCATCTGTAACTATAACATCCAAAATCCCCACAGATTTATGAAGATAATATGCAACTATACGAGTGACGTCATCTATTTGCTTTAATATTGCTTCTCTCGTTCGTTCTTCACTTTCTTTAGTAAACGCTTCGCCATACGGTTTTGAAAATTCATTGTAAACACTTAGATAATCTTCCATATTGAATGAAGTTACAGGTTCAATATCTACCTGAATATTGCTCTCAAATTGTTTTAATGTAGCACTGTCTATCGCATACAATTCAAGTAGTCCTAATTGAAATCCTTCATTGCGTATCGCTTCTAACCATGTAGAATGAAGTAATTGGTTTTCTGGAAATGTAAAAGATAAATGAGAAGAATGTTGTTTTTTATGCAAAATTCGTTGTTTCTCCATATCTGCATACCACTGATTAATTGAAGGTAACGTTTTGTACTGCCACTTATTCATGTGATATGTAATTGGATCAGAAGGTGTTAAATATATAATATTCAACTCATCTTCTAAGTATATTTTTCCATTTTCTTTAATCTGCTTCATTGTTATGTGTGTCATAGCAACCATCACCTTACTATGTATATTTTGTACTATTATATCAAATTCTTAAAACGTGAATGGTTAAGTAATGTTGTACCAATCAAGCTTGCAATAATCGCTTTAATGATATCTCCTGGAACAAATGTAAATGACAATAAGAATGCTTTACTTATAGGCATATGTATAATGAACCCCATAATGATTGTTCCTACAATATCTAATAATAAAACACCAAATACAAGCATACCAATAAATAATGTAAAGAAATTAATATGATTTTTAAAACGATCTCTTACTAAACCTATAAGATATGCCACTACTGGATATAAGAATAAAAATCCTGCTGAAGGACCTGCAAACACACCTATTCCGCCACGTCCACCTGATAATAATGGTAAACCTGTGGCTGCTAATAATAAGAAGATAATAACACTGAGTGCGCCATATTTACGTCCTAATATAACTCCTGCTAAAAAGATACCTATATTTTGTAATACAATTGGTACGGGCATAAATGGTAACGGTATTCCGGGTACTAGGCCTAAAATACAAATAACCGCTGTCATTAACGCTGTATATACTAAATTTTTTGTACTCATTTGATTTCCTCCTTTTATGAAGAAAATTATACCACTTATGTAAACTATTTTATATAAAAAGTTTACATTTGAAGTTAATGAGATACTTTTTTAGCTAAAGACGTGATATAGTTGAAGAATTCGTCATGATTGACATGATTAACGACACGCACTATACGTCCATCATCACTCTTATATGTACGTCCTTGACTTGGTCCTTTTGTATATACATCTACTTTAAGTTCTATAGAATCTGTTAAGCTTTCTTTACCAATTTGAGCAGTCGTCAATACATCCCATAAAAAATAAGTAGAGTTTGTGACAAAATGAGTAAGAGGAGGTACAGCTGCATAACTGATTCCTAAAAAATCAACTCCTATAAACTGACGTTGATTTGCCCACATTTGACGAATAGCTGGCGTCAATGGTACTTGATTAGTGCTTTCTAACGCTACCATTTCTATCTTGATAGACGTATCAAATATTGTTTTAACAGCTTCAGGATCCCAAAAAGCATTCCATTCAGCTGTGCCATCATGTTCGGGTTCTTCCACATTTCCCTTTTCTAAAAATGTTCCTCCCATCCAAACTAACTTTTCAATATTGTTTACTATTGCTTTATCATGTTTGATTGCTTTGGCTAAATCGGTTAACGGACCAGTAAACAATAAAGTCACCTTTTCTTTACTATTATTTAATACATTAATAATATCCTCATAAGCTTCAAATGTACTCGTTACAGAACGTTTATCAATCCATTTCTCATTTAAAATAGGAAGCGCATCCATAAAAAAGGCATGCATTCTCCAGTCTTTCGGAAAAGGGTTAACTCCTCTTTCATATGAAGGAGCTACATCAATAGATAAATTTGAAAAACGATTTATAATTTTACATGAAGCACTTAGAGAAGGTTCTAAATAACAATCTGCACCGATTGTACTTACACCTACTAATTCAACATTATCCATTTGTAGTAATAAGAATAGTGATATTAAATCATCAACGCCGCCATCATGATTAAAATATATTTTAGTCATTAAATCCCTCCAAAAATATGTAAAAAAGCTATGACTACATTATACGTAATCATAGCTTTCTTTAAACATATTATACATAAAAAATTCATTCTACATTAAATCAAGTATAGATTTTGCAATATTCATATATGCTGCATCTTCCATAGGAGGATTATGTAGGCCCGCACGCATATTACGATAATAGCGTTGTAATGGACGATCCATTTCTAAACTTTTCGCCCCTACTATTCGCATAGCAAGATCCACTACTTCTAATCCTTGATTCATGACTAAAATTTTACTTGCAGATGTTTCATTCCAAATATTAAGTGTTTCATTATATTGATTGTAACCTCTAGCTGTGCTCCATAAAAAATGACGAGCAGATAATAAGAGTGATTCCATTTTTCCAACATTTTGTTGTACAGTAGGTAGCGTAGCAATTGTTCCATCAATACTATTAGGGGAATGCGTTTTGGCAAACTCAATAGCATAATCTCTCGCTGCTTGGGCAATACCTAAATATACACTTGGTATATGTAAAATCCATCCATTGGGTTGCGGTTTATGTTTCGTTTCTACAAAGTTTTCAAATGGAACTATAACATCATTTAATACTAAATCATGACTTTCCGTTGCACGCATCCCTAACATATTCCAATTATCTGCAATTTCTAAACCTTTACTCTCTCTAGGAATTAAAAAGAAGCCTACTTCTTGAATATCTTCTACAAATGCAGCAACAATATAATGTGTCAATGCTTTACTCATAGAAGTAAATGTTTTCACACCATTTAATTTATATCCGTCTTTAGTTTTTATTGCATGCGTAGCAGGTCTTCCACCACGAGTAGGACTACCAGTATCCGCTTCACTTACTGCTCTATTTACAAGTGCGCCATTTTTTACTTCTTTTGCAAATTGATCAAGCATAGTTTGACTCCACATATGCTGTTGATATAATTGCCCTACAACGCTTAGATGCCAGCCTATAGATAGTGCTGTAGCGCCATCTATGGCTCCAAGATACGATTGTAAAACGACCATATCTTCTATGGTTGCACCTTCTCCACCATATGATTTAGGTAAAGTTAACACACTATAACCTTCCTCTACAAGCCATTTTATATTGTCAAATGGGAATTTAGAGTCAATATCTTCTTTTGCTGCTCTTTGTTTAAATGTATCTTCAATTGTTTTAAATTTTTCAATCCATTTTCTTTGAATATCACTACTTATTAAAAATGAATCTAACATGACTATCACCTATTCGATATTTGATATATTTAATCATAGTTTAACACTCGGTTTTAATAATATAAAGCATCTCATTCACATAGTATAATAGAATTAAAAAAGAGTGGACAGACATTCTGTCTCACTCATTTACCCCATCATCATTCTATTGTATATATTTCTCTAATTCAGCAATTAAAGCATTAATTCTCCCGCGTTGCTCTTTTGTTACATAAACAATAACTGTTCTTTCATCTTGTATACTACGTTTTTTTGATAATAATTGTAAATCTTTTAATTTTTGTAATGCTTTAGTTAAGTAATAAGGTTTGAATTCTGAATACGTTGCAATTTCTTTTGAAGTAATTTCATCTTTTTTACTTTTAACAATATAATTTAAAATATAAATTTCTTCATAATTCAGATTATATTTTTTCTTAGTGTCTTTAAAAAACTTTTTCACTTGAAATGTTGCGTTAACTAAATCATTGATGTCTTTAATTTGTCCCATATTCTAAACCACTCCTCTGATGTACATCTAGTTGCTACAAGGTTCATGTATACTAACTACTACAACACTAAACATTTCTTATGCTATAAAAATTATTTTATAACATTTAAGTATAATATTTCAATATTTTTATGAAATTAAAATGATATTATATATTAAAATCTCATTTGCCAAATTAAATTATACATAATTATTTCATGCGTTATACACCTAAAATAACTAGTAATGTATGAGAATAAGCCTTTCTTACATCACTAGTTATTTTTATTTTTTGAAACAAATTATAATGTTAATTCCTTTTTTATCATTTTACTACAATGACTCAAGATATCATGAATTTCTTTCTTTTTTGACATATTTAACTTTATACATACTCTACGTTCATCTAGATCATCTCTTTTTTTCAAAATATAACCACTTTGTTGTAATCGTTTAATTACTAAATTTATATTTATAGACTGACAACGCGAAAAATAGTTTATCGATTTCAACGAGATATCATTTTGATTCAACCAAATAATGCCTAAAACAAGCAAATCATTTAAACTTAACTGATAGTGCTTAATATTTTTTTCAATCTTACTTAAAACTTTATAAATAGTAATTAGATATGTTAACTTGCAATAATTCATATTCTTGATTGATGTTTTAAGATAGTTATTTTCAAGTAATTCTCCAATTTCTAATAATAAATGATTCATTTTTCTTTCATACATTTCTACAGGCAAGATTCTTAATCTTCGTTGATCATTTGCATCATAAGATTTAAAAATCCAATTTTCGTGATACAAATGGCTCACAAGATAAAGTAAAGTTCGTTTAGATAAATACGTTTTTTTCATTAGTGTTTCAATATCCATACCTTGATGGCTCGTTTTATGATAATCAATAATAGCATATAGTACATTTAAGTGTTCAATATTTAGGTTTTTAGAATATTTTAAAAGTTCATCGACTGCTTTATAAAATAAAAGATAAAATAATAGTACATCCATATCATTTTTTGTCATGATGGTTGCCACCTCGCAATTTATACAACAATTCTAGAAGACAGACTTTAGTATTGCGATACAATTTTAAAGTGTTTTAAGTTTATCTCTATATCATACATATACTTACTTCATATTAAGTATGAGTAAAGGTCTAAATACTTTATCTTTTTACTTATTATTGGACTTAATCCTATTTTAGGTATGATAGTTACTTTTGGCCTCAGCTATAAGTAACTGTGCTTCATAATCTAAAGATATTTCAACCGTTTCGGTAGTCTTATATATTGGAGCAAATTGTTTTTTTCGTGCTTGACCTGGAGTCATCCCATATTTCTTACTAAATAATGCAATAAATCTCGGAAAATGATTAAATCCATGTTTATAAGCAATATCTTGAATAAATTCACTGCTATCTAAAATATCAAGTAAACATAATTTCAAACGAATATCATTAATATATTGAGCAATATTATGATAAGGTGTATGAAATTTAATCACTTGACTTAACTCTTTGTTAGACATATCAAGTGAATTCGCTAATGCTTGTTTATTAATCTTTTCATGATGATGTTCAATAATATATTCATGAACTTCATCTACAAGTGGATTGTCTAGTTTATAGTTTTGACGATGTTTTCTTTGAATGTAACCTAATTCTACACATAAATGTTTAACTAATTTATCCCTTATGTGTGGAAGTCGAGGTTTTCGACTTTCAAATTCAAGAAGATTAATAATAAATGATTCTAATTGTTTTCGTTCAATAGAAGAAAATTTATATCCTTTTTGTCTGATATAATCGTCTGCAAATCTTAAATAATCTGTGAATGAAATTTCAATTATTGCAATAACAGAGTTCGTTTCGCCTTCTATCGAATATAAATCATTTAACATAATAAATACGAGATCTCTTTTTTTCATATTATATGTATCTAAGTCTAAATTTATTTTTCCAGAACCCTTTAACCAATATATAAGTTTGATATTGGATTCTTTTTGTTTTATTATTCTCGTATTTTTTAAAAGCTTTACCGAAAAATTATCTATCATACGTCTTTCCTCTCGTTTGTAATATAAAGACTAGATATAAGCGATGACATTTCTCCCCTTTATTCACCACTTAATTCTATTGAATTATCGCTTCGATACTTGTGTATGCGTATCGGAGATCTATCTTCATATACAATTTTATGTTTTATTTCGGTATTAGCAGTAGCAATATTTTGACTTATTTTATCACTTTATTATCTTATAGTATGATTTTATTATTTTTCAATATAAACTTACTTTATTTATATATAAAGAGGACATATAAAATGATTTTTTAGTATTTGTTTAATCAAGGAATCATTCAATAGGCTAAATTATTTTTCTATTATTTTACAATAAGATTACAAGAAAATGAATGTTTTTTTCATATTCTTCTGTAAACACTGTCATAGTGGCTTTTTTTATATTAAAAAATATTACTAAGAATTAAATTTACAAGCTTTTATATTATCGAAAAATTACAAATCATTAACATTCCCCACAAACTGTAATTTTTTTGATAAAGTATTTCTTGTCGTTAAGTAAAATGATTTAAAGACTAAGTTAACAAATGACTATTAAATATAAAATAATATTAATTTAATTCTCAGGAGGAAATTTATAATGAAAAAAATCGCTACAGCTACAATCGCTACTGCAGGAGTTGCCGCAATTGCTATCGCCGGACAAGGACATGAAGCTCATGCAGCTGAACAAGGATATAATCCAAATGATCCTACTTCATATAGCTACTCTTACACTATCGATCAACAAGGTAACTACCATTACACTTGGAAAGGTAACTGGAGCCCAGATCGTTTAAATCATTCTAACTATAATTACAATTATAACTACAATACATATAATAATTATTCTAATACAAATTCAACTTATAGTTATAACAACTATCATACTAATAACTCAAATCAAGTTGCTAGTAATCCAACACAATCTTACACAACAAATAATCAACACACTGGTGGTTTAGGTTCTGCTTCTACTTCTAATAATAATGTAAAAGTAACTACTGTAACTGCACCGTCATCAACAGGTGTTTCAATTTCTAACTCTGTTAGCTCAGGTAGAAACTACTATACTTCTGGCCAATGTACATATTATGTATATGACCGTGTAGGTGGTAAAATCGGTTCAACTTGGGGTAACGCAAATAACTGGGCAAATGCTGCAGCATCTGCTGGTTACACAGTAAATAACCGTCCATCTGCAGGTGCAATTATGCAATCTACTGCTGGTGCTTACGGTCACGTAGCATATGTTGAAAGTGTAAATAGTAATGGTTCAATCACAGTATCTGAAATGAATTATGGACATGGTGTAGGTGTAGTAACATCTCGTACACTTTCTTCAAGTGAAGCTGCTTCATATAATTTCATTCATTAATTAAATTGATAAAGAAAAAAGATTTAGAATTCAATATGAATTCTAAATCTTTTTTTATGCATACATACAAAAAGCGTTCGAAACTTTAGTGTTTAGAACGCTTTAAGTTATCATATTAATCAAATTCGTTATTATGGATTGAATTCTCGCCACAAAAATCAAATCCACTTTTAATTCATTTTTTAGGATATCTAAAATGAACGTATTTTTTTAAATAACATCGCTACTATGTTTCTCATTAATACTTTAATCCTAATTTGTTATTTCCATATTGTAAGGGAATTAAACATCGAATTAATCATTTAATTTATTTTTTTACGTATTCCAATGCCAGTAAATCCATAAATAATTGCTAATATAGAACATAAATAACATGGTACTGCCCAAATAAAGAATTGATCAACTGAAACTCCTAATTGTTGCGCATAGTAAATACCAGATGTTCCCCAAGGAATTAATGGTAGAACCATAGTACTGGAATCTTCTAATGTACGAGATAAATTACTTCTATCTAAATTCATATCTTCAAACATGTCTTTCATAAGTACCCCAACCATAATAATAACAATTGACGCCACACCAGCAGCAAACACCAACATTAGGGACGATAGCACAGTAATAAGAACGAGGGTACCAACAGATTTAACACCTTTTGCAACAGTTTGTAACATTACATCTAAACAACCAGATTTCTCTACAATACCTGCAAATGCATAACCACAAAAAATGGTCACAATGATTTGTGTCATACTCATCATTCCACCTTGTTCAATCAATGTTTTTGCATTTTCGGTAACATGAGAATGCCCAGTCATAGATGATGTAAAACCATCAAACGTTGCTTTAAAACCATCTACAAATTTAAATCCATTATTAAACTTACCTATCAAAATAGCACTCAACGCTGAAATAAGCATAGATGGAACAGTTGAAATTTTAAATATTAAACAAATGATAATCACAATTAAAGGAATCCATACAAAAAAATTAATATTATAAATACTAGATAGTTCATTTAAAAGTACTTTTATTTGCTTAGTATTTACATTACCTTGGGAATTTAATCCTGCAAAAAACCATACGATAAGTCCAATGATTGATGCTGGAATGGTTGTCCACATCATTGCTCTAATATGAGAAAAAATGTTTACTTTTGTTACGAGTGCAGCAAGATTGGTTGTATCTGATAAAGGTGACATTTTATCTCCAAATACTGCACCTGCAATAATTGCACCTGCTGCCATTCCTTGATTTATACCAAGTTGACTTCCAATAGATATTAAGGCAATCCCAGCTGTAGACGCAGACCCCCAAGCTGTTCCGGTTGCTAAACTACATATAGCCGAAATGATAAATGCTGAAATTAGAAAATAACTAGGATTCAAAAACTTAAGCCCATAGTAGATTAATGCAGGTACAGTGCCTGCGTACATCCAGCTACCTACAATGATACCTACAGCCAAAATAATGAAAATAGCAGGCATAGCTGTTGTCAATCGATGTGTAATTCCTTCTTCTAAGTCCTTCCATTTTAAACCGACACGCATAGCAATAAAAGCAGCGTAGGTTGAAGCGATAAGTAACAATACTTGAATAGGGATATTGAATTTAACAAATCCAATTGTAACAACTATTACCATGACAATAATTGTAGATATTGCTTCTAGAAATGTGGGTTTTCTTTTCATATATCTGCTCCTTTTTCTTTTTTCTTAAGACCTCTTTTCTATACCAAACATTATACTTATTTTAATCCTAATTTATCTAAACCAAGTTCTTCTACTGTTAGTCCTTCATTAAAGAAATCACGTTCGAGAATAGTAGAGGCAATGGTAATTATCGCATCAATATTCGGTGTATCTACACCAATTTCACGTCCTAAACTTGACCATAATACAAGTCCATATGCGATATCTTCAGTAAGATAACGATTTTCTACAGAGTTCGGTCCTGGAATTTGTGAAAATACAGGACTTGTATTAAATAAACGATTTAGCGGTTCATCCTCGTCTTTACGTTCTAGATAACCTCGTTGAATACGCGCTTCTTTAGCAGTTAATAATTCAAAACCTAATTTACGCCCTAAAGTTAGACGTTCTAATTCTACAGCATGTAAAAGTCGCACTGTGTGTTTTGTGATACCTTCTTTATATAATGCAAATGTATCTGCATAATCTATACGACCTACATTTAATAGTGTAGGAGCTGGATGAACTTCAGGATTTCCATTTTCTAGATTCGTTTTCCACAAACTTTCTTCTTTTACTAATTGTGGATACAATTGGCTCACTTTATCAAAACATTCATTTAACTCTCTCTTATTGTACGTTGAGAAAAAGACTTTTCTTACATTAAGAGATAAATCCACTCGAGCCTCTTCAAAATCTACACGTGTTCCGTAAGTAAGGGTATTAGCTTCTGCATATTTAGGTTGAATATTAATATGACGTTCTTCTAATACATTCATAAATCGAATTGATCCCATAGCTGCTGCGATATTAAAGAAAATAATTTGTTCCGCCGTTATATAATGAGACATCACTTTTGCATAATATTCAATGTAAGATGAAGGAATCACTACTTGTATCACTTCTGCATCTTTTAATACATATTCAATATCATCACTAATATTTGTAAAAGGTACAAACGTTTCATGACCTTCATTATTAAAATCAAATCCACCTTTTTCTAACGCTCTATCAAATTTGTGAATTGATGAATTTCGACAATATAATTTGACTTCATGTCCTTGATTGACCATATCTACTGCAGCTGTAACCGCACCATTTCCTGATCCTACTATTGCAATTTTCATAGTTATCATTCCTCATTTCTCTATTTAGAATTTTTAATAGTCATCTAAAAAAATTATTATCAATAAATAAAGATGCAGATATAAATACTGCATCTTCAAAATAGTATTATTTTATTCTATAGCCTAATTTAAATTTTTACAAACACTATTAGTAGTATGATATCACATAAATCTCCATAAATGTAACCGCTTATCCTTTAAGTATATACCTATATATATAATAAGTTTATTACAAGGTGATGTAATATAAATTCTATTAATATTTTCAAAAAAATTAGAAAATGTATAGCAAATATGCAGTTTGCAAGAAATATTTCATTAAGAAATATTAAACAGATTTTTATTACATAGTTGTACAAGAATTTTGAATTTCATTTACGGTAAAGTAACAATGCCCTACTACATGTTTTTATCTGATAAAGTATGACTTGTCGTTAACAGCGACAAGTTAATGTTAAAACATATTCAACATATCGCTAAAATTATCCTATTGTTGAATAGTATTTGGGAGGACTTTATTTATGAAAAAATTAATTACATTATCAACACTGACAGCAGGAATTGGAGTCTCTGCTTTTGGATTAAATATACATCATGCTGATGCAGCAGAATTAACTCAAAATCAAGCTACTCAACAAGTGAACCAACAAAAACAACATAATAATGGTGAACAACAACAAAATTTAAATCACCAACAAAATCAGAATCAACTTCAAAAGCAAGACTATAATCATCAACAAACAAGTCAATCTAATATAGCACATCAAGCACGTCAAATTAATCATTCAACTCTAAATAATCAAAGATATCATTTTGGTCAATCAAACTACAACGCACAAAACCAACCTACTCAACATTTGAATCACCAAAAGCAAAATCATAACGTAATTCACTATAATCAAGCAAAATCTAAAAAAATCGTCACTAACAAGCAAACACCTTCTCATTTCACTAATACTGTTTACTCAAACAATCATACAAATTCTAATCTATATTTAGCCAGTCATACTACAGAAGATGTAACTAGCGCCACATCTACAATGAATAAATTAAATAGTGTATCTCATACTACGTCATCTAGTAGTTCATCTACTGCAAATTCCTCAAGTGTAACGAGTACATCAACTAAGACAACATCTTCAACTAAGAACAACTTGTATACCGCTGGTCAATGTACATGGTATGTATATGACAAAGTGAATGGTGCTATTGGTTCAACATGGGGTAACGCAAATAACTGGGCAAATGCTGCAAAAGCAGCTGGATACACAGTTAATCATCATGCTGAAGCAGGTTCAATTTTACAAACCACAGCAGGAAGTTTAGGACATGTGGCTTATGTAGAAAGTGTAAATAGTGATGGATCAATTACAATTTCAGAAATGAATTACACAGGTGGCGCATACGTGACTGATACACGTACAATTTCAGCAAGCGAAGTAAGTGCTTATAATTATATTCATTTATCGTAAATATCTAAGATTGATATAACTTGAATATAAATATATTACCGTTTAAGATAACCTTTAAGATTATATTTTCATTAATTTAAAAGTGAGAAAATGAATTCATAATGAATTCTTTCTCACTTTTTTATTTTCTAAAATTGCATAACTCATAATTGTTTGAGAAAATATTTTTACTTATCAAAAATATTATAAGGAGTAATGGATATAATGCAATGGTTAAAGGTCATTTTATCTGGATTGATAGAAGTTGTTTGGGTTACGTGTTTAAATTACGCTCATAATACGTTTACTTGGCTCATCACTTTATTATTTATTGCTTTAAGTTTTTATTTAATGCTTTCTGCGACAAAACAACTTCCAGTAGGTACTGTTTATGCTGTCTTTGTTGGTATAGGCGCTGCAGGAACAGTTATCGTTGATATGTTATTTATTAATCACGTCATTTCACTTATGAAATTATTATTTATTATTTTATTAATTATAGGTATTATCGGATTAAAGCTTTCTACTGATGACCAATCTGAAGGAGGTCTATAAAATGGCGTGGTTATACCTTTTAGTTGCAGGATGCTTTGAGATTTTAGGTGTTGTTTTCTTAAATGAACTGAATCGTACACATAAAAAAATATATATTCTACTAGGTGCGCTTACTTTTATATTTAGTTTTAGTACTTTAAAACTATCTATGCAGACGATTTCGATGGGAACTGCCTATGCAATATGGACAGGGATCGGGACTGCTGGAGGTACCATTGTAGGTATGATTTTCTATAATGAATCAAAAAAATTTATTCGTATATTTTGTATTGGTTTAATCTTAATATCCGTAATTGCTTTAAAAATAATACAGTAACTTTATTCATATAAATTCTTTGTGTCCCTATCTTTCTTCCATTATACTTAATTTGAAAGAATACAAAGGAGTGAGATGGATGGAAAAAGTATATATAGCTGGTAAAATTCCAGAAGCTGGTTTAAATCTACTCAAAGAACATTTTGAAGTAGACATGTATGAAGGTGAAGGTATCATCGATAAAGAAACATTAAAAAAAGGTGTCAAAGATGCTTCTGCTTTAATTAGTATTTTATCCACTAATGTAGATAAAGAAGTAATTGACAGTGGTGAAAATCTTAAAATTATTGCCAATTATGGCGCTGGATTTAATAATGTAGATGTAGATTATGCACGTGAAAAAAACATTGATGTTACAAATACACCAAAAGCATCTACAGCTGCAACTGCTGAATTAACATTCGGCTTAGTATTAGCAATTGCTCGTCGTATTGTTGAAGGTGACAAACTTTCTCGTACAAAAGGATTTGATGGTTGGGCGCCATTATTCTTTAGAGGCCGTGAAGTCTCAGGCAAAACACTTGGTATTATCGGATTTGGAGAAATTGGTAGTGCAGTAGCTAAACGTGCAAAAGGATTTGATATGGATATCCTTTATACAGGTCCTCACCAAAAAAAGGAAAAAGAACGTGAAATTGGTGCTAAATACGTTGATTTAGATACATTATTAGAACACTCTGATTTTATTACAATCAATGCTGCTTACAATCCAGATATACACCACATGATTGATTCAGAACAATTTAAAAAAATGAAATCTACTGCTTATTTAGTCAATGCAGGGCGTGGACCAATCGTTAATGAACAAGCACTTGTTGATGCATTGAAGCATAAAGATATTGAAGGTGCAGCTCTCGATGTGTATGAATTTGAGCCAGATATTACTGAAGGCTTGAAATCTTTAGATAACGTAGTCATTACGCCACACATTGGTAATGCTACGTTCGAAGCTCGTGAAATGATGTCTAAAATTGTAGCTAATGATACAATTAAAAAATTGAATGGTGAAGAACCGCAATTTGTTGTTAATAAAAAATAAGGTTAAATAAAATAAGGAGTTATCATAGAATCCATAGTGAATTCTATGATAACTCCTTATTTGTCTTTTGTTTTATATAAAAATTTAGTTTGACCACTAAAAAATCGTTTTGGCATACGTTTCATGATAGCATTGCGCAATGCAACAACTAGTTTATTATCTTTTTGAGCGATATTTCCGACTTTTCGAGAACGTTTTATTACTTTTTTAGTATGTTTTACACGTAATTTATTATATCGCTGTAATGCTTTTTCTAAGTCATAAGAAGCGATACAATTAGCTAAAACGATAGCATCTTCCATTGCTTGTCCTGCGCCCTGACCCATGTTTGGCGTCATTGCATGGGCAGCATCTCCTAATAAGACTGTACGACGATGTACAAATGAAGTTAAAGGTTTTAAATCATATAAATCGTTTTTAATAATACCTGTTTCACTTTGTTTATCTAACAATGCCCTCACTTGATTAGGATAATGATTAAAATAAGCCTGCAAATGTGGTTTTTCAAATGATACATATTTAGGATCTTTTTCATTTGCATTAATTGTAATAAACCAATAGGCTTGATTATTAATTAGAGGCACAATGCCCACGCGTCCACGTCTTCCCCAATATTCATCTGCTGTATATTGATTCATTATGTCCGCTTCATCTATCATTCCTCTAAAGCATGTATAACCTTGATAAATCACTTTAGAGTCTGGGAATAATGCTTTTCTAACGATTGAATGAATACCATCCGCTCCAATACATAAATCAAACGTCTGACTTGCATGTTTTGAGAAATGAAGCATTGGCAGTTCAGATTGAACATCCACTTTAGTCACTTCATAATCAGTAAATACAGTATTAGGTTTTACATATGAAGATATTAACTCTATTAATGACTGACGAGATAATGTCACATTTAATGTTCCCTCTTTCAACTTAGCAGATGTAAGCAAATCACCTTTATCGCTATAGATATTTAATGATTTTAAATTTTGTCCGGCATTTTTGATACCTTTAGCTAAATCATGATTACCGAGTTTTTTTAAAACGTTATCACCGATACCAATACCTGCACCTACTTCTTTAATATCAGTCTTTCTCTCAAAGACTTTGACATCATGCCCTTGTTCTTGTAAAAGTGCTGCAACCGTTAAACCTCCGATACCAGCACCTATCACTGCAACTTTCATTCTATTACACCTCAATATCTCTATTTATTAGATATATAGTAATTCCTACGTATCTTATCTTTTTTTATACCCAAACGTTCATAATCTTTTTTCATATTATCTGCAATTTTATCTGCCCACTCAATATCACTCGCATATTGATGAGACCCTGGATTTTTAGGATTCCATCTCATTTGATAAAGCGTAATTTGTTCGTTTTCAAAATATTGATGACGAATAAAAGCTGCACCGCCCATAATTGCTTTACTTGGTGTTGTCCAATTATGTTCTTTAGCATAACTATGACCAGTAGCAATGGCATCTTGATCAAATGCACCAATTCCAAAAAAATTATAGTATTTATGATTATTCTCTTTAATACCATTAGCCAGTTCGGATTGACCATTTGCTGTTTCTATGATTGCATGATTCATTAAATATATAATATTCACTTGATACTTATCTTGGGCTTTTAAAAATGTTTGAGCCTGATCTGTTAAAATACCTTTATTTTTAAGTATATGTTTTACCTCATCTTCATTCATTGGAACCGTTTTAGATAGATCCATATATTTTAAATCATTGTCTTTTTTAGAAATACTCATTGCTCTTTTCACTTCATTATTATTCGCTAGAACAAACTGATTATTTTTATCAATGGTATTTAATTGGTTCGATTGGGTTTGCTTTTGAAGGGCCTCTTGAAAACTGTATCTTCGATCATTACGTAGTATATCCTTATGATTGATACAAAGTAATACAATCAATATGATGAGAACAATAATAAAAAGTATAATAGATAAACGTAACTGATTACTATTTCTATATTTCATAAATTGAAATTCCTCTAATTGTCTTATTTAGATAACATACTGTATGCAACTATAATAGCAATAATGACGATGGCAAACGAAATATTAATAATAATTTTCATGCCCGTACGATCTCGAAATAATACATTAAAAATAACAAGACTAATTGCCAATGAAACGGCAAACATTGCTATCGCTAACATTAATTTCATCATAATTAAAAATATAATTCCTAATACAACAAAAATATTAGAAATAATAGTCATTATTTTAATAATATTTGGATGAATAAGTCCTCTCTCCTTACACTTTAATTTATACACTCTACTTTATCATAATGGATGTATACTATATTTTACAAATTCATTTCTAAAAAAACTCCTCAACATAAGTCATTTCGTTCTTATATTAAGGAGTCGTATATATTCAATTTATTCTCTAGACATACCTTTAAGTAAATTTATCATGTACGTTAAGCTACGATTCATATCATCATCTTTTAATACACTCATTAAGCTTCGTATTGTCGTTTTGGCATTTGGACTTGCTTGATTAGCTACTTGTAAGCCACTATTAAGTTTATTTAAAAATTGACTTAGTTCTTTAACTTCTAAATTCCCAAGCATAAATACCATTGGAGCTAAATTTGTAATGAGTCCAGTATACATATCTTTATTTAATTCCGTAGCGAATTTATTTATAATAACTTGACGACCTTTAATACCACCGTTAATAGCATCTAAGAGTTTTGCATCATCTAAATTTTTAATAATACGAATAGCTTTTAAAATACTATCCTTATTTTCAACAATTGCATTTGTAACTTCATTCAAACTTTCCAACTTAAGTTGTTCTTTTGATTTTTCAAGACGATTAATTTTAGTTATTCTTTCAGCCATATTAATCCACCACATTTCCTGGGAAAATATAATCCTTACGTTTCCATTTTTTCTGAACTTGGACACTATATTGCGGATGACGATGTTTATCTACACGGAAATTCGTTGGATTTAAAGGAGATTTACCTTTTCTAGTTATAACCTCTAAACGACAATGTGTACGTTTATAAGATGGTGTGTGTGTAGCATAATCCACGTCACTATTAGTTAATTTATTTATAGCACCTATATCACCATTACTCATAGCATCATTATTTAAAGGAATATATATTTCTTTTCCTTTAACTCTATCAGTAATTGTAGCAACTAAAGTAGCTTCTCCTGTATCAGAAATAAGTTTTACTTCTGCACCCTCATGGATATCGCGATCTTTGGCTAATTCAGGTGAAATTTCTACAAATGCGTGAGGCATTTTATATTTAATCATTTCTGTTTGATATGTCATATTTCCTTCATGGAAATGTTCTAGTACGCGACCATTATTTACATGTAAATCATATACTTCATCTTCTTTAAAGAAATTATCAAATGTTAATTCAAATAATTTTGCACGTTTATTATCGAAATTAAAGCCATCAAGATATAATGTAGGTTGATCTGTACCATCTGGTGCTACAGGCCATTGTAAACTGTTAAAACCTTCTAATCTTTCATAGCTAACACCTGAATAAGACGGTGTTAAGCGTGCAATTTCGTCCATGATTTCTGAAGGATGACTATAATTCCAATCAAAGCCCATTCTTTTAGCAATCAATTGGAAAATTACCCAGTCAGGTTTTGAGTCACCTAAAGGTGATAGTGCTTGATTAATACGTTGGATTCTACGCTCTGTATTTGTATATGTGCCATCTTTTTCTAATGAAGGACTAGCTGGTAACACAACATCTGTATACGTTGCTGTAAATGTTAAAAATTCATCTTGAACTACCAAAAATTCAACTTTTTCTAATGCAGATTGTACATAGTTAATATTTGAATCTACAATTCCAGTATCTTCACCATACAAATATAGTGAATGAATTTGTCCTTCATGAATACCATCCATCATTTGATGATTATCTCGACCAGGCGTTGGATTCAATGTAACACCATACTCTTTCTCAAATTTCGATCTAATTTCATCATTGTGTATCATTTGATAACCTGGAAATTGGTCCGGCATACTTCCCATATCACTTGCACCTTGAACATTATTGTGGCCACGTAATGGATAAGCCCCTGTGCCAGGTCTTCTATAGTTACCTGTTACAAGAAGAAGATTTGAAATTGCTGTACTTGTATCACTACCAATATCTTGTTGTGTGACACCCATTGCCCAACAAATAGCTACAGATTCTGCTTTTGCGCATTCTTCCGCAAAACTAATTAATCGCGTTTTTGAAATTCCTGTAACCTCTTCAGTATATTCTAATGAAAATGGAGTTAATGATTCATAATACTCATCAAAATTGTCAACCCACTCTTTAATAAATTCAATATCATGTAAATGATGATCGATAATATATTTTGTCACAGCGCTCAACCATACTAAGTCTGTACCAGGTTTAGGTTGATAAAATTCATCTGCACGTTCAGCCATTTCATGTTTACGAATATCAAAGACATGCATTCTTTGTCCAAACAATTTCTGTGCACGTTTAATTCTTGAAGCAATAACTGGATGTGCTTCTGCTGTATTTGTACCAATAAGTACCGTCATAGTTGCTTTTTCCAAGTCATCAATAGAACCTGAGTCCCCGCCATGTCCTACCGTTCTAAATAATCCTTTTGTAGCAGGTGCTTGACAATATCTCGAACAATTATCAATATTATTTGAACCAAATACTTGGCGAGAAAGTTTTTGCATTAAGTATGACTCTTCGTTTGTACCTTTTGAAGAGGCGATAAATGCTAGGTGATCGCCACCATATTCATTTTTAATGCGCTTAAAGTTCTTTTCTATAACATCGAGGGCTTCTTCCCATTCAACCTCATGAAATTCACCATTTTTACGTACTAAAGGTTTAGTTAAACGTTGATCCGAATTAATGTGTCCCCACGAGAATTTGCCTTTTACACAAGTAGAGATTTTATTTGCTGGAGAGTCGTGTGATGGTTGAACTTTTAAGATTTCTCTATCTTTTGTCCATACATCAAATGAACATCCTACACCACAATATGTACATACTGTTTTAGTTTTGTTAATTCTTTCTTTACGCATCTCTGCTTCAGAATCCGACACAGCAAATAACAATCCATCACCTGGTTCAGCTTTTTTAGTTAAATCAATCATAGATGCTAATGAACCCGGTTCTGTATCAGTTAAATATCCCGCATTGCCCTCCATATTGACTTCCATCATTGCATTACATGGACACACTGTCGCACATTGACCACATGATACACAAGACGATTCATTTATTGGAACATCATTATCCCAAATCACACGTGGGTGCTCACGATCCCAATCTATAGAAAGTGTTTCGTTAACTTCCACATCTTGACATGCTTCTACACATCTACCACATAGGATACATTGGTCTGGGTCATAACGATAGAAAGGACCATAATCTTTCTCATAAGGCTTTGTTTTATATTCATATGATTGTTCTTGTAATCCCCATGCATCCATTGCATTGTGAATCTCACAATCACCGTTATTATAATCACATACTGTACAATACAGCATATGTTTTTCTAAAATTCTATCTAATGCTTCTTTTTGGCTAGCTTTCACTCGTTTATTTTGAGTATTGACTGACATCGGACGGTCAACTACTGTACTACACGCTCGTTCAACTTTACCATCAATTTCAACCATGCAAGTATCACAGGTTTGAATTGGACCCATGGATTCGTTATAGCAAATTGAAGGAACGAAAGTATCACGAGATTTAATAAATTCAAGTAAATTTGTTCCAGGTTCTACAAGGTAATCCACATCATCTAGGGTTAAAACTAAATGTTCTTGCATTGCTTTCCCCACCTTATATTTATATTCCATAAACAACCAATTTCATTAAGATTCTGTATTATTTCCCCATATTCAATACAGAATTAATATTATTGTATAACTAAAATCATATAATGTTAAGGCTTTCAATCATATCTATTGACCTTTCTTTATTCTTTTAAATAAAGAATATACTTTTAAATTTTTATATCTTTAAATAAAAAATCTGAGACCTATAAATTAGTCTCAGATTTTTTAATTGCTATATATTTTTTTTATTTTTTCAAATTATTATTTAATACCTCTGTCATTTGCACTTTTGAACTTTCATTAGGAATAAAATACCATAATCCATCATTTTGAATACTACCTGTCCCTTCTAGCTGATGACGATTAACTGTATCATTAGCCTCTTTATAATGACTTCTAATTTCATTTAAGTCTCCTAATGTTAAATCAGTTGTGACGTTCTTTTGAATTTGAGTAATTAATGATGGCAAATGTGTAATCACTGAAGAACTAACCATTTTATTTGCCATAGCTTGTAAAACTAGTTGTTGACGTTCTTGACGTCCAAAATCACCACCTGCACCTGTTTCTTTACGACTTCTAATAAATGCCATGGCTGTATCTCCATCAACATGAGTAGATTGCCCTTTAGTAAATGTTGTACCTTGAACTGTAAATGTATCATTACTTACTATGTTAACACCGCCTACCGAATCAATCATGTCGTGTAATCCATCCATATCAATAGTAGCGTAGTGGTCTATTGGCACATTCATTAGTTTTTCTAATGATTTAACAGCCATGGTAGGCCCCCCATAAGCGTAAGCATGATTAATTTTTTCAGTTGTACCTCTTCCTACGATTTCTGCTTGAGTATCACGTGGAATACTTACAAGCTCAGTCGTTTTTTTCTTTGGATTCACTGATAAAATCATTATTGTATCACTACGTTCACCATCATTTGTGCTTTTACGTTGTGCATTAGAGTCAACACCAAATAAGGCAATTGTAAATGGATCTCCATTTTTTAAATTAACATTATGAGAACGCAATTCAGATTGTTGACGATGAAGCGGGTTATGAATTTTATTACCTGTTATCAATATCGTTGTCGCGATAACGGCTACAGTAACGACAGCTAACACAACAAGTATACTAATAATCCATTTCATTATTTTACTAGAGGAACGTTTTTTTCTATCAGGACGTTGCATCTTCCTCCTCCTATTCTACTTATATTAAAATATATCTCCATTATTATATATTAAATGATTTAATTTACTATACAACTTTAGTAGGAAATATATTAAATAACTAAGAAGAGAAGGATTAGTGTTTATCATTAATAATAGCTAATATCTCCTCGTAGCACCCTTTATTACTAATAATAAAGGGGCCACCTTTAGCGAAATCAAGATGTTGTCCATCCATCTGTGTCATCACTAATCCTAATTCTCTGGCGAATAAAAACTGTGCTGCGATATCCCAAGGTTTAGGATTAGTATTAAAATGTGCTCCAAATTGTCCTTTTATCACTCGCACTGAATCTAATCCGCAAGCTCCTATATATCTCACACTAAAAGACGATTGATACAAAGCTTTACTTAATTTTTCATTCACGTATTCTGAACCAAATGAAACAATAGTATCTTTAAGCGATAATACTTCTGGAGACTCAAGTTTGACATTATTCATGAAGGCCCCCTTACCTTCAATTGCTTTATATATTATTTTATGAGCGTAGTCATAAATATAAGATAATTTAGGTTGTCCATTTTCAAAGTAAGCTAAAATAATACAATAATCTTCTTGTTGTTTCACTAAATTGGCTGTTCCATCAATAGGGTCCATAATCCAAAGGTGTCCCTGATAAGGTTCAATACCCTCATTATTTTTTTCTTCAGCTAATAACTGATGTGTAGGAAAATACTTTTCCAGATAGGCCTCGAAATCATTTTGTATTTGTTTATCTACATTTGTAACTAAATCGAATCGATTTTCTTTTGTTTCTGTAACCATGTTTTTAATTAAATTAGGAATAATACCATCTAAATGTTGGAACCAATCCGTAATATGCTTATCTATAAATTGAAGTTGTTGTTTTTGCATGATGTCACCTCAACGTTTTTATTCATCTTATCATATAACATATTATTTTTTTTAAATAAAAAATCGGCTAGTCATTTGCTAGCCGACAAAATAGAAAGGAAAGTAAGTAATAAATATTGAAGATGTTTCGATGTAACCCGAACGATTCACCTTGAGCTATCTGTTATACAGCCCCTACCCCTTTGTTTGAAATCGTTCTACCCTGTTACAAATACTATATTAGCATAATTATCTAATGATTGTAAGCGTTTTCTAAATAAAAATAGTTTATTATTACACTTCCAATCAACTTATTACTAAAAATGTCTTGAATCTCAGTCTTATGTTATAATTAATGTAATATGTAATGTTCATAGGTGGTGAGTATATTGAATAAAATGGAAAGACAAAATCAAATTATTTCATTAATTCAACAAGGACATAAAATCAATGCGTCTGATTTAGCAAAACAATTTAATGTCTCTACCCGTACAATTACTAGAGATATTGATGATTTAGAATCTAAAGGAGTTCATATATACGCTCATAAAGGAAGACGCGGTGGATATGAAATTCAAAATACTGATCATTATTTTCATCTTAAATTAAATGAATCCGAACTTATTGCACTATTTTTAACTTTGCAAGAAAGTCAATCTCACTCTACATTACCTTACACTCAAGACATTCATTCAATTATGAACCAATGTTTAAAAACACCTAATACACAAATGCTAAAAATACTGAAACATATCTCCAATAATATTAAATTAGAAGATACACATTCTCTAACATTACCACATTTGTTTTCAGATATTTTAATTTATAGTAACGAAAGACATGTTATGCTTGTTGACTTTTCAGAAAATAATGAAATTACTGCAGAAAATGTGATATTCATCGGCTTACTGTGCCGTAACGGTCAATGGTTTGCTATTGTTTATGAAATTGGATTCGGTAGAACTCGTGAATTATCAATATTGAATATTGTTGATATTTCTTATTCATTTGAAAAAAAAATTCAAACATACGATATTACTATTCATAACTATAAGGAATTTCTACAACCTAAAAACAATGAATAAAGTGAGTATTGAAGAAATTTTCGTGTATTCTCACTTTCATTCTCAAATACTAAATGCTTACATACCAAATATCCTTAACACCCTCTTTTAAAGGATGAGTATACCATGCATTATAAAACCTTAATATACGATCAACACATTTTAATTCAATTATTAATTTTACTAGAAAAAGCTAAATATTATTATTTTATGGACATAGCACATTTATCTTTGGGAATTAAAGATTACAATAATTTTATTAATCATTGTCGTGCGCATTTTAAACATAATCAAATAAATAGTATTTCATCTCATTGTTCTGATTCACAAACGTATTGCTTCGAACAATACAATGAATTGATGACTCATTTAAAACAAATCCCTCTTCAAAATTTTAAAAATGGAAATTTAATCGTCGATTTGCAAGAACGTCAAAATCATATTTATAAAGTTTATAATCAAATTAATAATTATCAATAACCTTATTTTTTCGATAAGTTTAGTAGGTAAATTGTCATTGTAATTTATAGTATGTATAATAATGCTTGATTAATATTAAGTAAAAACTGCATACTGTTTTTTAATTCACGAAATAATGTCATATTGGTGGGAGAATATCACATTATTTCGGTAATCCTGTTACGTAAACCTTTACTTAACTTAATCACTTTACAGTTATTTATCGATATTTGTGGGAATTTAGATGTAATATATGATGTATTCACATGCCTAGATAGAGATGTTTTCATTTTCATCTATCTATTTATGATGAAAGAAAAACTTTTAATAAATTAGGTGATTGGATGACAAATATTTTAAGTAGGATAGATGAAGTCTACGCTTCGTCTTCTAAAAGTGAACAGAAACTTTCACGTTTCATATTAAATTCTCCACATAAATTAGTTTCAATGTCTAATGAAGCGATTGCAGATGAGCTTAATATTAGTGTGTCTACTATGAATCGTTATAGTCAAAAATTAATTAATCAAAATTTTAAAGCTATACGCGATGAAATTAAGCAATGGTTTCCTAAACAAGTCACACCGTATAATATCAAGTTAGTAGAAAATGAATCAGTAGAAAGCTTAAAACAAAAATTATATTTTCAAACTAAAGCGTCGTTAAAACAAAGTAATCATTTTATAGATCACCAAACTATTGACGCTATTTGCGAAACATTTAAACAGGCACATACCATTTTTCTATATGGTTATGGGAGTTCATACGTGTGTGCGCTTGAATTTTATCAGAAATTATCCCGTATTGGTCTCAATATTCAATTAGTTCAAGATACACATTTACTAACTACAATGTTGTCTACACATAATAAAAATGATTGTGTCGTTTTTATTACCCATAGTGGTGAACAGAGCGAACTACAAGCAATGGTAAAAGTCGTTAAAGATTTTAACCTTTCAATGATTACAATTACAAGTTCTAACAATAATTCAATTGCAAAAGATTCTGATTTAGTTTTAACGTATAATGAAGATTATAAAAACGAACTGTGTATGAGTGCGACAACTGCATTATTTGCACAATTATATACGATTGATATTATATTTTACCGCTTTATAGCACGTAATTATCACGCTTCTTTAGACTATATGACACAGTCAAAGATTTCATTAGATAATTACCACAAGTATTTATCAAAAATTGAATTTAAACATTAATAAAAAAGGAGTGGGATAAAACTCATTGTTCCACTTCATTCCCAACTTATGTTGGGCGTCGACGTTCTTTTTGAATGACTTTATGTTGGGGTCTCGGTCTACAATTAAAAAAACTTGATATTAGTCTATGTTTAATTTAGGGATTTACTATCCAAACGTTAAAAAATCTGAGACGTTTATGCACGTCTCAGATTTTTTATTATATATTTTTATCGTTATTTTACTCTTTTTATAGCATCATTTTTGTGATGACCGCGAATAAAGTAATACACTGTAACCCCTGCTAAGACAATAATACCTATAACCACTGAAATAACTGTGTCTTTATTAAATAACATACCAATTAAAACAATGAGTAAAAAGATAATTGTCATAACACTAGAAATTGTGCCTCCTGGCATTTTAAATGGATGATTTTCAACCTGTTCTGGATGTAATTTTCTGAAACGAATATGACTGATTAAAATCATAAACCATGGAATCATACCTGGTAAAATAGATGCACTATAAACATACACGAAAATACTATCAGCGCCTTTTATAAATAAAGGTAAAATAACATTTAATAATGCTCCAATTAAAATACCAATTGCAATAGTTAATACAGGATAAAATGGCACACCATTTTTCATTACACGTGTAAAGATTTTAGGCATTTGCCCTTTTTGAGCAAGTGTATATATCATACGACTTGCACTAAAAATACCAGAGTTACATCCTGATAATGCAGCAGTTAATACAACAAAGTTGATTAAACCTGCGGCAAATGTAATACCAATTTTAGAGAATGTAGCTACAAAAGGACTACCAATACTTTCTAATTGATTCCAAGGGTATATTGAAACAATAACAAAAATAGCACCTATGTAAAAAATTAATATACGCCATATAACACCATTTACAGCACTTTTAATATTCTTTTGAGGATTCTTTGTTTCACCTGCAGTAATACCAATTAGCTCAACCCCTTGATAAGAACCAATAACGATTGAAAGTGCAAAGAAGAAACCAACTAATCCATTTGGCATAAATCCACCATGTTTCCATAAGTTAGAAATACCGATAGGGTGTCCTCCATTACCAATTCCAAAGAAAATCAATCCTAATCCAGCAATAATCATTAATACAATTGTTACCACTTTTATCATTGCAAACCAAAACTCAAATTCTCCAAACGCTTTAACTGAAGCTAAGTTTGCTATTAATAATAATACTACTGCAATCACGCCTGGTATCCATTGTGGTAAATGAGGGAACCAATAATTCATATACTCACCTACGGCAATGACTTCACTCATCCCAACGACAATCCATTGGAATATATTACTCCACGCTGTCATATAGCCAGCAGCTGGATGTATGTATTCACTAGCAAATGTTGCAAATGAACCTGTTGTTGGATTTAAATAAATCATTTCTCCCATTGCTCTCATTATTAAAAATAAGAATATCCCTGCGATTAAATACGCAAAAATAACTGATGGTCCAGTCCATTTAATTGTACTTGTTGCCCCCATAAATAAACCTACACCGATTGTCCCACCCAGCGCAATCATTCTAATTTGACGTGCACTCAGTCCCCTATGTAATTCATTATTATCCATAAAAATACCCCATCTCTATTTGGACTAAGGTGCGATACTTTTAACCTTTAGAAAATATTTATTACGTTTTCTTAGTCGACATATCCTTTACCTTATTGAAGTTATTATACTATAATTTTCAGAAAATAAAATATATTTTTTAAATTCTGTCGAAAGCGGTTTCGTCAATTTACTTAAATTTTTTTACTTTTTGCAAAAATGAATAATCTAATATTTGTGTTATTGGGTTATTTTTAGTTGAGAATCATATTACTAAATTAATATATTTAATTGATACTTTAGCAGTATGCTATACTGCTTATATAGACTTAAAGGAGTTTAACCTTATGCAGCATGTATTAAAAAAGGATATGAAGGTATCTATTATTTTTGCTATTGTGTTCTTTTTACTGAACTTTTTTAGTGAACAACAACACATGGTAAGTTTGCTTATACTACGAACGCTTTTAGCAACTTTAGTATTTTTCTTACTATACTTAATTGTATTTTCAATCTTTAATTCTGATCAACGTAAAATAAAATTTAGTATTACTTTATCTATCGCTGTTATAATCTTTTTAATTATAGGAACATTATTATCTTCTCCAAAGTTCGGTGTTTTAACAGGAATCTGTGTAGGTATTATTGCGGGATTTATATGGGAATGGATTGAAAAAAGAAAAGGAGAATAAATATATATGTCAGTCACTATTGGTATAATATTAATTATTGTTTTATTATTTTTAAGTCTCATACCAAATTATAATGCAATGAAACAAGCTAAATCTCAAGGATCTAAAAGCACTAGATTTACCGTAATGGTAGGTATTGATGCGATTTTAATTGTTTTATTAGTCTTTACAATTATTCTAAAAATAATTATTTAATAAAAAAGGAACCTTAGAAAAAGGTTCCTTTTTTATTCTTATATTGGTCAATCACTTTATAATTTGCCTTGTAACAAAAAGAAATACGCTATAAAAGCAAGTATAAGATATATCATTGATCCTATCATGAATGAACGTATACGAACTCTAAAATGAATACGTTTATTAAATATTGGACCTAAAACAAGATTTCCTATTCCGATAATAATGGGTCCAGCTAAAAAGAAGATGATTAATTGCCACGACATGTCATTCACACATGACCCTTTTCAAAAAAACGATTTATAATTTCTTCGCCATTTAAATCTTTACCAATATATGGAATAGTTGAGAAATCTTGTTTTTGAGTCATATCATTTGTATTTACTATAACATCTAATCCAGCGCGAAAAGCAGCTGTAGCACCATTTACAGAGTCTTCAATAGCTAAACAATGAGTTGGAGAATAATTAAGCTGCTGAACCGCAGTCAAATAAAGTTCTGGATCTGGTTTTACATATTCTACACTTTCTCTCCCAACAATAATATTTATATATTCATCTAAACCTAAACTCTTAAATACTGGAAAAATATCCTTTTTATAACTACTTGTCGCAATTGCCATAGGAATATGACGTTGCTTCAAGTATTTCATTAATTGTTTAATCGTAGGATTAATTTCTAATTGATTACTTGTTTGATGGTGTTCTTTATAAATAATTTCTTTATTATCTTTTCCAATCGTCTGTTCCAAATATTCGTGTAAATCCTTTGCTTCTCCACCAATATTTTCACGGTAAAAATCGAGTGTAATTGGTGTTGCTTTATGACTAATTAAATGCTTATTAATAATATTAAATAAATGTTGTTCAGTATCGACAATTGTACCATCAAAATCGAATACTATTGCTTTATACATGATATTTCTCCTTTAAACTTAATATTATAGGTAAGTTTAACATATTACATTAACGTTTAGACCAATATTTGGCAAGAATAGGTCCAGAAATATTATGAACAAAACTGAATACAGCTCCTGGCACTGCTGCTAGTGGACTAAAATGTACAGTTGCCAAAGACACAGCTAAACCTGAATTTTGCATTCCAACTTCAATAGAAACGGCCTTTTTGTCTCTTCTATCAAGTTTGAATACATGCGCTAAAACATAACCTAATAAATAGCCCACTACATTATGTAAAATGACTACAATAAAAATAAGGAATCCAGTTTTAAGAATTTGTGATTTACTCCCTCCAACAACAGCCGCTAAAATCAATGAAATCGCTACTACAGAAATAATTGGTAAAATTTTAGTAGCTTCCCGAGTTACTTTTTTGGAAGCAAGTTGTAAAAGGAATCCTATGATTATTGGTAATAAAACAACTTGAATGACCGACCATAACATACTTAAAAATGATACATGTAACCACTCATGAGCAAATAAATAAATTAAAGCCGGTGTTACAAATGGTGCTAATAAAGTAGATACACTTGTAATCGCTACAGATAACGCGACATTAGCATTAGCTAGATAACTCATGACATTACTTGATGTTCCGCCAGGACAACATCCAACTAAAATCACTCCAATTGCTAACTCAGCTGGTAAATTAAATATTTTAGCAATAGTATAGGCCAAGGTAGGCATAATAGTGAATTGTAAGATCACTCCGATAATAACAGACCTCGGCTCTTTAAAAACTAATTTAAAGTCACTAGGTTTAATTGTCATTCCCATGCCTAACATCACAATTCCTAATAGCCATGGGACGAATTGACCCATCGTCGCTAGTTGAGTTGGAAATATAAAACCTATAATAGCAGCAATAAACATCCATAATAAAAATGTCTTAGTTGCAAATTCACTTACTTTACTTAACATGATGTCACCCTCTTATTTTAAATAATGAAATAAGAGTATCACAGGAGAAAAAGTAAAACAATGAATTTTCAGAATATTTAAAATATGTATGTCTTTATTTTTTCTTTTTTAAATAGAGTTACGAATATATTACAAAAATATTAAATTAAAATTCATTCAAAAGTCGTAGTGATAATCATAATAAAGAGTGATACAATCAGACTGTATATGGGAACGACGTGTTTCATTTTAAGAATGATAATGACATGAAGACTACATATTATTAAGAATTGGGAGGTTCTTGCATGTGGATAGATAAATTTGAAACTTACATTCTAAATATTGTAGGTTTGCAATCAAGATCGACTAAAAGACAATTAATGAAAATTTGCAGAAATGTTCAATTTTGCGAATCATTTCAATACAACATTATTAAATATAACAATACTCCAGCCCTTGAAATCAGCTTGCCTAAACAACAATTACCCTATTTCATTAGTTTTTTAAGTTTTTACCAAATTTCTATTTACCAAATTCTTTCTTCTAGAAATACACACATCTTATTGGATTCTGGACAATATTATTCTTCTTCTAAACGCTTTAATTTATGTATAGATGGATTACAAGATGCTTTTATTAAAGATAAAGTTATTGATATAATGACATATTTCTCTAATCAATATGATTTAACTTATACATTAAACAATAATTATGCTAGCGTATGTTGTAAACCAGAAATATTCTCGAAACTCATTCAGTTTATTGCTTGTCGAAATATTGATATTTTATCAGCCACATATAAAGCTCGCGCATTACATAATGCACGTATTTCTTAGAATAGTTAAAGGGTCGAAACAAAATGTTTCGACCCTTTTAGTATCTTATTTTTTGTCATTTTCATCAAATACTAAGTGTTCAAATGCTTCTCGTACTTGTGGTACGGTCATCCCTACAACTACTTGTACATTCTTACCACTTTTTACAAGTCCATGTGACATTTGTTGATGTGTAAAATATGCAGTATCTTCTACTTTTGATTCGTCATTAACAGTTAAGCGTAAACGTGTTGTACAATTTGTCACATCTTTAATATTTTCTTTTCCACCTAAACCTTCTAAATAATAATATGCTTTTTCTTCATATTCATTACTAGGCTCAAAACCTGAAGTGTCTGTACTATCTTCACCTTTTTTCTCTTTATAATCTTTTTTAGAAAATAGTTTCACTTCTTCTTCAGCACGACGTCCTGGTAATGGAATATCAAATTTTAAAATAAGATATCTAAATACAAAGAAGTAAATTGCTGAGAAAATTAAACCAATAATAACTTGAGCTACATAAGTCATCCAGTGATTTTGTCCAAGTGGAATCCAGTTTGTTGCAATAAAGTCAAGTAGTCCTCCACCCATATTACCAACTACTCCAAAACCATACATGATTGTATCCATTGTTGCAGCTAATAATGCATGAATAACAAATAAGAATGGTGCAATAAATAAAAATGTAAATTCTAATGGTTCTGTAATACCAACTACAACAGCAGTTAATGTAGCAGGTATCAATAATGCAGCTACTTTTTTACGATTTTCTTTAGGTGTTGTAGAATACATTGCTAAAGCAATACCAATTGCGCCAAATACTTTACCATTACCTTGAAGCATGAAACCATAATGGAATTGATCTTTTAATGGTTTGCTACTTTCGGCAAATTGATTTAAATGTCTAAACCATTCTGCTTTTAAACCATCTTTTGCTACAACTGGACCTACTTCAATTGGTGCATAAACAAAATGGTGAAGTCCAGTAGGTATTAATACACGTTCTAAGAAATGGTATAACCATACGCCTATATAACCAGAAGCAATAATGAAGTGTTGTAATGATTCAATTCCGCTTTGAATCGTTGGCCACACTACACATGTAATGGCTGCTACAGGTAACATAACAAAGAATGAAATAGTGACTACAAATGTTAAACCTTGGAAAACACCAAGCATTTCAGGTAATTTCTTACTGTAATATCTATTATGTATCCAAGTTACAATAGCTGAAATAATGATACCACCTAAAATATTAGTATCTAATGTTGGAATACCTGCAATTGCTTTTAAACCTGTAACATTTTCAACACCTTTTTGTAAGTTTGCACCAAACGTATGTGGCCATTGCGTTAAAATGGTATTGATAAATGTATTAAACATTAAGTAACCCATTAAAGCTGCTAATGCTGCGTGACCTGGTGCTTTTTTAGCAAGTGAAATTGGTAAACCTACTACAAATACAATTTCCATGTGATTAAAGATAACCCAACCACCAGATTCAATGACTGACCAAAATTTAAACCAAAATGTGTGACTGTCTGCCAAACCACCCATTATTGTTGGGTTTTTAAATAGTGTTGCAAACCCCAATATAATCCCGAAGAATGCAAACATTAATACTGGAACTATCATTGCGCTCCCAAAACGTTTTATTGCGTTCATATGCTGACCCCCAAATCTAAATATCATAGTTAATCATATGATATTGCACTTTTTTAAGCGCTTTCTTAATATCTTAATTCTATTATAGTAAACGCTTTCATATATACAATGATATTGACTCATTTTGAAATATTTTTGTATAATCAGTTTATATTTTCTATAGATGAAAAAATTTTCAATATTATAACTTGAGGTGTTTATATGTTATTAGATGAGAGAGTTAATACTAACTTTGATAAATTAAATGACAATGATCTTCATATAGCTCATTTTGTTAATACACATATAGAACAATGTAAAACTTTAAAAATACAAGAACTATCACAATATACACATGCATCAAACGCAACTATTCATCGTTTCACACGTAAATTAGGCTTTGATGGCTATAGTGATTTTAAATCTTATTTAAAATTTGAAAGTCAATCTTTACATGAAGTTCCTACCGATTCAATCAAACAATTTAAACAAGAAATTGAAACAACATTTACTTACCTAGAAAGGGTAAATTTTAACCTTATTACTGAAAAAATTGATAAAGCTACCAATGTATACTTATATGGTACTGGACGAGCTCAGAAAAATGTAGCTGAAGAAGCACAACGTATCTTATTAACTATGCATAAAAATGTAATTGTATTGCATGATGAACATGAGATTAAAATGGTACTTAACTACTCTAATGAAGATGACTTATTTTTTGTGATTTCTTTATCTGGAGAAACTCACCAATTAACTGAGATTACTAATTTACTTCAATTGCGCCAACGTTATTTTATTTCTGTTACAACCATGAAAGACAATACATTAGCACAAAAGGCAAATTATAATGTTTACGTTTCTAGCCATACATTTTATTTATACAATGATATAGATTATTCTAGCTTTATTAATTATCATATCTTTTTTGAAACGCTACTAAGAAAATATAATGAGCGAAAAGAAAACGGTGAATTACAATAAATAAAAAGACCTATTAAGTAATAACTGACTTTTACTCAATAGGTCTTTTCATTTTAATTAAAGTAACATATCATTGTCCTCTACATATTGATCTAAAACTTCATTCATTCGATCAAACATTAATTCTAAACCATGTGCAGTAGAATCATGATATTCTTTCTTTTTATGTTTATATTCTAAAGCCGTTAAACGACGTTCTTTTTCTACTATAGATTGATAGTAAAAGAACATTTGCGTACCGCCTGATTCACGCTCTTCAAATTCTACTTCAATAACATCTTGACTATCGCTTAATTCTGGCATTCCAATAGTCATTTTGATGTATTCATCGGATACTAATTCTTCATATTTACCTTGAATTACATTTTGTTTACCATTACGAGCATCTACTATTCGATATTGTCCACCTTCATGAATATCTGCATCAAATAATTTATTTGTTCGTTGGGAGGTCATAAACCATTGCTTTAATAAGTTTATATCTGTCCAAGCACTATAAACCAATTCTGGAGAATATTTAAATAAACGCTCAATATGAATCTCAACTTGTTCATTTTCTACATTATATTTTGCCACTCATCTCACCTACTTTCACTCTTAGTTATATTTTAACGCATTTATAAATACTACCAAAATTTCAACTATCAGAAATTAAAAAAAATATAAATTTAGATGATTTTAACTTGTTATATATCATTTATTTCGTCTTAAGACGTGGAAATCTAAATACAATTGCTAGAATTCCACAAATGCCTAATAAAATTGAATAAATACAATATGGCAACATACTAAAAGGAGATATTCCAGCGACACCCGCTGCTGCAATAAGTTGAGGGCTATAGGGTAACAGACCTTGAAAACATCCAGCAAAAATATCAAGAAGACTTGCTGATTTACGAGGATCTACTTCATACTCGTCGGCAATATTTTTAGCCAATGGTCCTGACATAATAATTGAAATTGTGTTATTTGCTGTAGCGATATCCGCTACACTCACAAGACTAGCGATACCAAATTCAGCACCACGTTTCGATTTCACTTTCGATTTCACAAAATTAAGCAACCATTCTACACCGCCATTATGTTGAATAAGACCAACAAGCCCACCAATAAGTAAAGCTATAATTGCAATATCTTCCATTCCAATAATTCCTTTTGATATAGCAGTTAATAAACCTTTCCAATTGAAAGAACCATCAATAAGACCAATGATTCCAGAAAGGATAGTACCACTAATTAAAACTACGATAACATTCACACCAATGACGGCTAAAACAAGCACTAAAATATAAGGAATGACTTTCACTAAGTTATAATCATATTGCTTAGAATGATCAATATGTACACCATTTGTTAAGAAAAATAAAATGATAATTGTTAGAATTGCACCTGGTAAAACAATCCAAAAATTAACTTTAAACTTATCGCTCATTTTTGTTTTTTGAGTACGTACTGCTGCTATTGTGGTATCTGATATCATTGATAAATTATCACCAAACATCGCACCGCCTACTACTGTTCCCATCGCTAACATAGCTGAAATATCAGTTGCCTGAGAAAATCCAAATCCTACAGGTGCAAGTGCTGCGATAGTTCCAACTGAGGTTCCCATAGAGATAGAGACAAACATACAAATTATAAACAATCCTACAATAATAAAATTTTGTGGTATGAGTGATAGTCCTAAATTAACTGTAGACGTAACACCACCCATTTTTTCAGCAGTAGTTGAAAATGCACCTGCTAAGATAAAGATGAAAACCATTAGGACAATATTTGAATGCCCTGCTCCTTGGGTAAATATTTCAATCTTTTTTGAAAATTTTTCTTTTCTATTCATCATTAATGCTACAATCACAGTAATCGTTATCGCAACATTTAAAGGCATATTACTAAAATCTCCAGTAGCGATTCCTATTCCTAAAAATAATGCAATAAATAGCACAAGAGGTAGTAGTGCCCATGCATGCCCTTTATTCCCTTCTTCCATATTTAACCTACTTTCCTTAATACTAATTGAATTTATATTTAAAGGTACAAGATTCATATATCATCGTCAATACAATTACATGTAAAATTCATATTATTATGATTCTGGACGTTTAATTGTAAATGTGTCTCCGAGTTTAGAATAATTATTTCCCGATAAACGTGCTACGGGTTTAAGTTGATTAAAATCAATTTTACTATCCTCAAAATAGACATCTTCATTTATATGATACATAACAACTTCTCCTATAATTAAATCCGCACCATCATTTTTAGTACCTAATTGAATCATTTGATCTAATTTACATTCAAAACGAATATTAGCTTCTTTCACAGCAGGCGTCTGTATAATAGATGAACTGATAAGAGTCAATGATGTGCGTTCTAATTCATTGTCTTCGTATTTTAAAGGTGCAGCCGTCTCATTGATATCTTCAATATTGAATTCATCTGTAATATGCACAACAAATTCTTTTGTTTTTTCAATATTTATAGCAGTATCTTTACGCTTACCATTACTTCTTTGTGCTGCAATTGCTATCATAGGTGGCTTATTATTCACTACATTGAAAAAGCTAAATGGTGCACCGTTTAAATTACCTTTTTCATCTTCCGATGTTACAAACGCAATAGGTCTAGGTATAACTGAACCACTTAATAATTTATAATTTTGAATATCTGATAATTGATTTGGATTAATCCCTTTCATTTTTAATTCTCCTTTATAAAATAAAAAGCGAGAGATTTCTAAAAATCTCTCGCCAGTATACTTAACGTTTAACTAAATTAGTCGATTTGAATACCACCAGTAACGCTATGAACTTGACCAGTTAAATAACTACCATCTTCTGAAGCAAATAATACATATGGTCCCACACATTCAACAGGTTGACCTGCACGGCCTAGTGGAGTAGCTTGGCCAAATTCTGGTATTGCTGATTGAGGTTGTCCACCACTGATTTGTAAAGGTGACCAAAATGGTCCTGGCGCTACACTATTCACTCTAATACCTTTATCTCCAAATTCTTCAGAAAGACTTTTTGTTAATGAAATAATTGCTGCTTTAGAAGCGGCATAATCATGTAAAATTGCAGCTGGTTTATACCCTTGTACTGAAGATGTCGTTGTAATTGAAGCACCTGGTTTTAAATATTTAGTTGCTGCTTGAGCAGTCCAAAAAATTGGATACACATTTGTTTCAAATGTTTCAGCAAATTGTTCAGTTGTAAATCCATGAATATCATCATGATACTGTTGATGACCCGCAACAAGAGTAATGTTGTCTAAGCCACCTAATTCATTATAAGCTTGTTCTACTAAATCATAGTTAAACTGCTCATTTCTCACATCTCCAGGGATAAGTACTGCTTTTCTTCCAGTTTTTTCGATGACTTCTTTAACTTCTTGTGCATCTTGTTCTTCACTTGGTAAGTAGTTAAGAACTACATCAGCGCCTTCTTTAGCATAAGCAATTGCTGCTGCACGTCCAATACCTGAATCGCCACCAGTTACCAACATTTTATAATCTTGTAAACGACCATGACCTTCATATGATTCTTCACCACAATCTGGTTTAGGTGACATTTTATATTGATAACCTGGTGTTTCTTGTTCTTGTTTTTTATAATCAGAATCTTTAAATTTAGTTCTTGGATCTTGTGCACCCATTAAAATCATCTCCTATTTAATTACTCAACATTGGTTTATCACGTTAAGTAGTAATTAAATCATAATTCTAAAATTTTCTAATAAATATTATGCTAATAATTGATAAATCAGTTCTATAAAATAATCAGGTGTTTTTTCTAAAATACGTTCATCTGGATTGTATTTTGGATGATGTAAATCATATTCGCTATTCGATCCAATAAATGCAAACACACCTGGATGATGCTCTAATAAACCAGAAAAATCTTCTCCAATTGTATATGGATGTTCTAAATCAATTACTGTGTATCCTACTTTTTTTGCCGCTTCTTTAGCATGTTTTGTAAGCTCTACGTCATTAATAACTGCGCCTGGTAAACGTGTATAAATTAATTCAATCTCTATATTAAATAATTGTTCTAATCCTTTAGCAATATCATGCATACGTTGTTCAATATAATCTTGTACTTCAGGTTTGAATGAACGTACCGTGCCTTGAACATAAGCATTATCTGCAATAACATTCCAAGTATTACCTGAAGACACTTCTCCTATTGTAATGACAGCACTATCAAAGGCAGATAAATTACGACTAATAATTGTTTGCAAACTTGTAATTAATTGCCCTAACGCCATTACAGGGTCATTGCCTTGCTCTGGCTTGGCAGCATGAGCTCCCTTGCCATGAATTTTAAATTCAAAACGATCTACAGCAGACGTAATAGGACCAGATTTAATTGCAAATTCTCCAATATCTAATGTTGGATAATTGTGAAATCCAACAATCGCTTGTACATCATCTAATGCATTGGTTTTAGCCATGGCTTTAGCACCATACCCAAGCTCTTCAGCTGGTTGAAATAAAAACCTTACTCTTCCATTTAATTGTTCTTCTTCTTCTTTTAACTTGGTAGCAATAGCTAAGATACTAGCCATGTGAATATCATGTCCACAAGCATGCATCACTCCATCATTAGTAGAAGTAAAGTCTTGACTAACTTGCTCCTGAATAGGTAACGCATCAATATCAGTACGAACAGCAATACATTTTTCTCCTTGTCCTATTTCTGCTACTAGGCCCGTTTCCATTGGAATGTCAATCATTTTAATATTGTATGAAGTTAATATATCTTTTATACGTTGCGTCGTTTTATATTCGTATTTTGATAACTCAGGATATTGATGAAACATGCGTCTCCATTTTACAACGTCGTTAAAACTTGTCATCAATGTCACTTCCCTTTCTCTAAGTCCAATAAAATGTTGTATAGTCTATAGTATCATAATTATCAAACTTTTCTTATAACTAAATAAGAGTAGATATCCATTACTTAGAATGGTGGACTACTCTTATCTAAAAGTTCATTTCAATTTTTAAAATAACTACTCTATAAAATGGTGAATAAAATTCGCTGCAAGTTGAGCAGTACGATGATCAATATCATAATTTGGATTGACTTCAGCAATACTAATAGAAGATGTCTTTCCACTTAATATAACGCGTTTACCTATATTAAATACAGAATGAGGATTCAATCCGAGGACAGTAGGTTCACTTACTCCAGGTGCAAATGCACTATCGATGGCGTCCATACTAATTGTAAACATAATCGTTTCATGCTGATGAATAAAACGTTCAATCTTATCTTTAATGGTTGGAGACAAATCATTTAAAATTTCATCTGCATATACATAGATAATTCCTTTTTCTTCAGCATATTCATATAGAGAACGTGTATTTCTACCTTGAGATAAGCCTAAAACTAAGTAATCAACATTATCATCTTTTTCTAAAATTTGTCTGAACATTGTACCAGAATTAGATTGTACATCAGCACGCGTCTCAAAATGTGAATCGATATTAATAATGCCAATAGAAGCATCAGGATAAGTGTGTCTCGTTGCTAGGTATTGTGCGTATGCGATATCATGTCCTCCACCAATAAAAAAAGATTGGTGATGCTGTTGAATAACTCGAGCAGCCAAATGTCCCATTTCTTCTTGAACTTCACTTAGAGAACCTTTTGTATATTCTACATTTCCATAATCAACAAGAGATTCACATTCACTTAAATCAGGTAATTGGGCAAACGCTTTTTTTATTTCGTCTGGTCCTTTTTTAGCACCAATTCTTCCTTCATTCAGTTCAATCCCTTTATCAACGGCATAGCCTAACAAACCTACACCAACTTTATCAAAACGATTTTCTATTTTTTCTAAATTAGCAAATGTGACGGTCTGAAAATGCTTAAACTGCTTAGGATCATTTTGACTATCTACTCTTCCTTTCCATAGTTTTGGATTGCTTTCACTGTACATAATATTAGATGCCTCCTAATTATTTAAGGTTATCTTAATCATATAACATATTTTATACAATCAATACCCATTTTTATTAAATTATTTACCCTTTAATTTATGATTCAGACATTAAATATTAGTTTCAAAAATTTAAAAATAATTCAATACTATTACATTTTAATGATATTTAAAATGGACAATTTATTTATCCCCTTGTAATATGTATAATATTAAGAAAAGAATATATATGGTTACCCTAATGGAGGTTACATACATGAAGACGAAACGTATTTCAGGATTTCAATGGGCTTTAACAATTTTTGTATTTTTCGTTGTTACAATGGCATTGTCTTTAATCCTGCGAGACTTTCAAGCATCTATTGGTATTAAACGTTTTGTGTTTAGTATTAATAATTTAGCGCCATTTATTGCTGCAATAATTTGTATTATTGCATTTAAAAATAAGCGTACTCAACTAGCTGGTTTGAATTTCTCTATTGATATTAGAGTTATTGAACGTATAATACTTGCGTTAATTTTGCCGCTCATTATTTTTATTATTGGAATGATGAGTTTCAATAGATTTGCTGATAGTTTTATTTTATTACAAGCCAATGATTTATCAGTATCTGTATTTACAATTATGATTGGTCATATTTTCATGGCTTTCTTTGCTGAATTTGGATTCCGTTCATATTTACAAAATATTGTTGAAAGTAAAGTCAATACATTTTTTGCTTCAATCATTGTAGGTTTAATGTATTCTATTTGGACTATTAACACGACATATGGAATGCAATATGCAGGTTATCACTTCTTATATACATTTATGTTTTCAATGATTGTCGGTGAATTAATTAGAGCAACTAAAGGTCGTACGATTTATATTGCAATGTTATTCCATGCTGCAATGACATTTGCTCAAGTATTCTTATTTAGCGAAGAAACTGGCGACTTATTCTCTATGAAAGTCATTGCTTTAAGTACTACAATTGTTGGTATTATTTTCATTCTTTTAAGTTTAGTCATTCGCTTTATCTTATATAAAACAACAAACCAATCATTAGATGAAGTAGAACCTAATAATTATTTAGACCATGTAAATGATGACACAGATGATTCAAATAAGATATCTAATAGTGAATTGGATAAAAAAGAAACGTCACATCAATCGTTACAAGAAAATAATGTGACTCATACACAGACTAATGAATCTGAAGTCCAAGACGGTGATCATCATTTAAAATCATCTTCTAAATATACAGAAGATAGACGCTCATCTGTAGTGGATAATGTAAAAGAAGAAATCAATGATATCCATAAATCTAATAAATAAAAAGAAAAGAGGCTGGGACATAATTTCTAACAAATTAGCCAGTAAATGAGTTTATTATAAATTCATTTACTGGCTTCTTTATTTACAATACTACGTATTGTTGGCTCGCTTTCTTAGGGGACAGCTTCAGCCTGTAGTCTTCAGCTTGTCCTGTTCCCTCAAGAGTCTCGCCAAAATACTTTGTATTTATATGTAATTT
>OBVT01000013.1_pt1 | contig 124920 bp, 118 predicted proteins | sample 1476231 | NCBI WGS metagenome assembly OBVT01 (sample SAMEA2580031, study PRJEB22360) | human gut metagenome | reverse complement strand
AAATTACATATAAATACAAAGTATTTTGGCGAGACTCTTGAGGGAACAGGACAAGCTGAAGACTACAGGCTGAAGCTGTCCCCTAAGAAAGCGAGCCAACAATACGTAGTATTGTAAATAAAGAAGCCAGTAAATGAATTTATAATAAACTCATTTACTGGCTATTTTGTTAGGAATTATGTCCCAGCCTCTTTTTTAATCAAGTTATTTATCTTGTCTCTTAGTAACTATTCTAGTATATTTAATATACTTAGTATAAAAAAGAGAGGCTATGATACATGACTACATTTCATTCAAAAGAAGCAATGCAAGTGACGAACGTCACTTTAAATGTTAAAGATTTAAACAAAATGAATCACTTTTATTCTGAAGTACTCGGTTTTTCTATTAAAAAGAAAACTGGCACACAAACTATTTTTAATGTTGGAGAACATGGTCACACGTTAACGCTTCATCTTTTAGATCATGGACGTCATCCTGAATTTAGAGAAGCTGGCCTTTTTCATATCGCTTATTTATTACCTTCACGACAAGATTTAGCTAACTTCCTATATCATATGAGTAGTTTAAATCAGCCTGTTGGTGGCGGTGACCATTTAGTAAGTGAAGCACTATATTTCAATGATCCAGAAGGTAATGGTATTGAAGTCTATCAAGATCGCCCTTCTAGTGGTTGGGAATGGGAGAATGGCTTTATTAAAATGGATACTCTTGAAGTTGATGCACAAGATTTAATTTCACATCGTACTGAAAATGGTTGGCAAGGTTTTCCATCAGATGGAAAACTAGGACATCTCCATTTAAAAACACATAATTTGGTAGAGGCTCGTCAATTCTATATTGATCAACTTGGTTTTGAACATATTTCAAATCTCCCTCAAAGTTTATTTATTTCTACACAACACTATCATCATCACATTGCTGTGAATACATGGCAATCTAATCAAGTGAATCCAGACAATAAAAACACTTATGGATTAACACATATTGATATCTATCAACCTCACGCTAAAGAAACAAATTTAACATCACCTGAAGGTTTTAGTATGACTATTCATGGAGATGTGAGTGTGGTTCCTGATTAAAAAAGGTTGGATGACAATCATCCAACCTTTTTTAATCTACAATATCTCGATATTTTCTTACAGTATCAAAGTCACTATCTTTTGCTTTTTCATAACCTTGATGACCATAAATATCACTAATAATCTGTTTACCTTTTTTTGTATGACTTATATTAATGAATGCTTGACTAATTTTATTTTTCCATTTGTTACTCATGTCATTACGTACTGAAATGGTATCATTAGGAATTTTCTTTGTACGATAAATCACTTTAGTTTCTTGATAAATATCGGGATCATCTTTTTTTAAATCTGCCCGAGCATCTTGATATGTAGCAACAGCTTCTACATCATGATTTAATAATGCAATTAATCCCTGATCATGACCTTTCACTTGTTGAATTTGAATATCAGACTTTTTTATTCCTTTTTCCATTAATGTTGCTAAAGGATAAATATATCCTGACGTTGATTCCACATCTTGCAATGCTATCTTCTTATCTTTCAAATCTTTTAAATGATTAATATTACTATCTTTACGAACCACAATTTGAGATCGATAGTAATCTACAAGGTGATGTGTTTGATTCCCTTTATTATCTACTAGGTAACCTTTTGACTTTAACAATACATCTGCTGCATGAGCATCATGAGCTAATGTGTAAGAAACAGGAGAAATAAAAGCAATATCGATTTTTTTCGATTTCAACCCTTCTACCATTGTATTATAATTTGTGGCTATATGTACTTTTACAGGAACCTCTAGCTCATCAGATAATAATTGTTGCAAAGGTTTTACTTTAGCGTTAAGAATTTGAGCATTTTGAGATGGGACAAACTCAACAGTTAATGACTTAGGTGTATATGTTTCTTTAGGAGGCTTTACATTGTCAATGTTTGAACAACCGCTTACTATAATTGTAATAATTAAATAAATAACTAAAAATTTTAAACGTTTCATCATTTTCTCTTTTCAAAATATATAATGTATTTAAACTTCATCAAACTTAAAATATAAAGACGTATTTATAATATATTAACCACCAATACTTAAATTGAAAATACAATTTATATTAAATTTTGATTTCAGTTTGAAGATCTTAATCTTTAGATTTTCATCAGAACATCTTCATATAAGTGGGATTGAGATTATTTAAAAGACTATACAACTTCAAAATAAAATCCGTCATACTTTTCTATTTCTTAATCATACTTCACAAAAAAATGCCGACAAAGTATACACCTTTGTCGACATTTCAAAACATTTATTAAACTATTTAATTATATTTTAATTAGTATAAGCCTTTTGTTTCATTACTTGTATCAATAAAGATGTTTTTAACTTGTTGATAGTTTTTAATTGCATCTTTATAAACTTCACGGCCGATACCAGATTTTTTATAACCACCAAATGGCGCACCAGCTGGAATTTGATTATACGTATTAACCCAAATACGTCCAGTACGAATTGCTTTTGCAACATTTAATGCACGAAGTAAGTTTGTAGTGAAGACACCACCAGCTAAACCATATTCTGAATCATTAGCAATGTTAATTGCTTCTTCTTCATCTTCGAATTTTTCGACTACAACAACAGGTCCAAAAATCTCTTCTTGTGCTAATTTATGACTATTATCTGAAAGTTCAATGATTGTTGGTTCGAAGAAGTAGCCTTTATCTAAACCATTATCAGTAATACGATGTCCACCCGTTAAAATATTTGCTTTGTCATCTTCTTCTGCTAATTTAATATAACTTTCAATTTTTTCAATTTGTTCTGGGCCAGTCTGTGCACCCATTTTTGTATCTTCAGCGAATGGGTCACCTACTTTAATATTTTCGAACGCTTCTTTTAATTTTGGTAATAATTTATCATATAAAGATGATTGTACTAATAAGCGTGAACCGGCACTACATACCTCACCTTGGTTGAATAGAATACCTAATTGAACGCCTTCAATGACTTGATCTAAATTTGCATCATCAAAGATAATATTAGCACTTTTACCGCCAAGTTCTAATGTAGTCGGCACAATACGTTCAGCACCTGCTTTAGCAACACCATAGCCTACATCAGTTGAACCAGTGAATGATAATTTATTTACACCTTCATGTTTGAAAATCGCATCACCTGATTCTGAACCTTTACCAGTAATGACGTTGACTACACCTTTAGGTAACACATCTTGAAGAATTTTAGCTAATTCAATTAAGCTTAATGGTGTAGAAGATGATGGTTGAATCACCACTGTATTACCTGCTGCTAATGCTGGACCTAATTTCCAAGATGCAAGTAAGATTGGGAAGTTCCATGCTACTACTGCACCTACTACTCCCACAGGTTCATTTACAACTAAACTCATAGTGTTATGATCTATTTGATTAACCGAACCTTCATCAGTCGTTAATACTCCTGCAAAATATTTAAATTGTTCAGCTACTTGAGGAATATCGATCGTTGAAGTTTCACGATAAGGTTTACCATTTTGAAGTGATTCAACTGTTGCTAGATGTTCCTTATTTTCTTCAATACGACGACTAATTTCTAATAAATAATCTGCACGTTCTGCTTTAGAAATTTTACTCCAGCTATCAAATGCATCATGTGCTGATTGCACTGCTTTATCAACATCTTTTTCATTTGCTTTAGCAACTTTAGCTAATTCTTCACCATTTGCTGGGTTAGTTACCGTAAGTGTTTCTCCGCTTTCACTTGGTTGGAATTCGCCATTTATAAATAAATCATATTGTTCATCTAAAAAATCTCTAACATTTACTTTTGCCATACGTTTTCATCCCTCTTTCTTTGTTTATAAATAAATCATAACGTAACTCTCTATAAAGTAATGTTAAATTCACTTCATCATTGATACGTTTTGTATATTTATTATTTACCCTTTTTTTACAAAACTATGCTTAATTTAACCATTCAATTACATCTTCTTGTGGTTGACGTGTTTTAGGTTTTGTAGGATTCTCTTTTCTGTAACCAAAAGCTACCATAACTGAAGGTGCAAACTGATTACTATCAATGATTCCTTCATGTTCTAATAACTCAGTTACGCCATCTAAATCGAAACCTTCCATTGGACAGGAATCAATATTCATTAATGCAGCTGCTGTCATCATATTACCTAATGCAATGTAGGTTTGTTTAGACGCCCAATCCAAAATGGTTCTAGCGTTGTCATTAATATGAAAACGTGTTTGGAATCCCTGTACTTTATCTTCAAACATTGGAATGGTGCTCTCTTCATACTGCTTAATCCCTCTAATAAATGACTGTACATAATCAGACGTCTGTGTTACATTCTTACGAGCTAAAATTAGTACAAAATGACTGGCAGATTTAAGTTGCTTTTGTGCACCAGAACTATAAGGTATTAATTTCTCACGCAGCGTTTCGTTTTGAATCACAAGAAATCTCCAAGGCTCAAGGCCTAACGAACTAGGAGATAATCGTCCTGCTTCAAGAATTGTATTAAATTCAGAATCACTTATCTTTTTTGTTGTATCGAATTCCTTAGTAGCAAATCTAAATTTAAACGCATCTATAATGGTATTTTGAATCTGATTGATAGTCATCCACTCCTCTATTAAAAATCTTACTCAAATTATAAAATACAAACTATTTTAGCCAAAATAATTAGCTCAAAATGATTTGTCTAATTCTAAGTTGTAATATTTCATTTTAAATGATATTTTATGTATATAATTTCACATTATACAAAATAAAAAATCCTTTTTAATTGATTTGTGAACTAATTCACAATATAATAGGGTTGTAAGTTTTGTTAGAGATAATATTTAATGATTTTGTACCAAATCTCTTACTTTAACTTTAGTCTTACGTATTTATTAAATTTTAACTTTTTTATACAAAATGAAATGGGGTTATTTTAATGACAAAAATTATGTTTTTCGGAACTCGTGATTACGAAAAAAAAGACGCTTTAAATTGGGGTAAAGAACACAATGTAGAAGTTGTTACTTCTGAAGAAATTTTAAGCGAAGACACAGTAGATCAATTAGAAGGTTTCGATGGCGTAACTACAATGCAATTCGGTAAATTATCAGATTCTGTTTATCCTAAACTTGAAAAATACGGTATTAAACAAATCGCTCAACGTACTGCTGGTTTTGATATGTATGATTTAGATCTTGCAAAAAAACACAATATTGTAATTTCTAACGTACCAAGTTATTCACCTGAAACAATTGCTGAATACTCAGTATCAATCGCTTTACAATTAGTACGTAAATTCCCTGCAATTGAAAAACGCGTTCAAGAACATAATTTCAAATGGGCTGCACCTATCATGTCTACACCTGTTAAAAACATGACTGTTGCAATTATCGGTACAGGCCGTATTGGTGCTGCAACTGGTAAAATTTATGCTGGTTTTGGCGCAAAAGTAGTAGGCTATGATGCATATCCAAACAACTCATTAGATTTCTTAGAATATAAAGATTCAGTTGAAGAAGCCATTGCCGATGCTGATATCATTTCTTTACATGTACCTGCTAACAAAGAAAGCTTCCACTTATTCAATGCTGACATGTTTAGCAAAGTGAAAAAAGGCGCTGTATTAGTAAATGCCGCTCGTGGTGCTGTTATTGATACACCAGCTTTAATTAATGCTGTAAATGATGGTACTTTATACGGTGCTGCCATTGACACATATGAAAATGAAGCTGATTACTTCACATATGACTGGACAGGTAAAGAAATTGAAGATAAAACTTTACTTGAATTAATTGAAAATGAAAACATCTTAGTGACACCTCATATTGCTTTCTTCTCAGATGAAGCAGTTAGAAACTTAGTTGAAGGTGGATTAAATGCTGCATTATCTGTCATTAACACAGGTAAATGTGACACTCAATTAAACTAAGATTTAATATATAAAAAGGCCTGGGACAACTTATGATGTCCTAGGCCTTTTTTATGTGTTAGTAGTCGACTACTGAATGAGACGACGAATTATTCTGTCTCACTCTTTAATACTTTTTCTTCTATAATTTGAAGTACCCCTTGTTCATCATTACTTGGCGCTATAAATTTTGCAATATCAAATAATGATTGATCATGGCTATTTGCCATAACATAACTATGCTCTGCAAATTCTAGCATATCTTTATCATTGTTAGCATCACCGAATGCCATTAATTCAGATGGTGACATTTCCCATTTTTTTAACAAACGTTTTAACGCTTGGCCTTTTGTCATATTAGGCATAATAATATCAATACTATCATGGCCACTTGAAACCAGTTTAATTTCTTCTTTAAACTTTGTTTCTAAATCTGTATCCAAAGTGGGATGTGTCTCACGATTAATATTTAATGCAATCTTCACATATTCATCATTAGGTAAAGGTTGAAATGTATCTATTTCTTCTAATTGACGATAATAAAAATGGGCATCTTTTTTAAAGGCTTCTGACGTATCTTTTAAAATATATGCACTTTTAAGTCCACATACAATGAATTCGTCGATATGTTGATCAAGATGAATATAATTCACTACTTTTTCATATATGGTTTGATCAAAACTACGGTAATTATACAATTGATTACCATGATAAATCACTGCACCATTCTCAGAAATGAAGTACATGTCTCGCTCTCCAAAAATAGACTTTAACTTAGCATATTGATTACCACTGGCTGCAATAAATTCAATATGTCTTCGTTTTAATTCGTGATAAATTATCTCAAAGCGCGCTTTGTCATATTCTTTATTTGTATCTAAAAATGTCCCATCCATATCTACTGCAATGGCTCTAATCATGAGTGGTTTCCCCCTTACAATACTTTTCATCGTCCATTATATCCACCTTATGATTGGGATTGAAGTCAGTACTTGAAGAGTGAAACTATATTCACATTTAGAAATTACATACAAAGAATAAAATTTTATGCATAAAAACCGCTCATCAATGAGAAGATGAACGGTCAACTAAAATATTTATTTAATTTGTTTAGCTACGAAAATTTTTCTTTTTTCCCAAACGCCTGTTTGTTGATTATAATTATCACACGTTATTAATGTCAGTTGATTAGTTTCCCCTTTATGTTCGTCCAATACTTGAACATCTTCAGGATCTACATCTCGAATGCTTGTCATTTTATATTCTCGAGTTTCATCTCCAACTTTAAAATAAACTTTGCTGCCTTTTTTTGCTGCTTTTAAATTTGTAAATTGGTAATGTGGACGATCAGTAAATGTATGTCCTGCAATAGAAATATTTTGATCATCAAGTGATTCGTCATCTTCTGCAAAACTTACACCTCTATTAAGTTGTTCAGGTGTCGCAGGACCAGGATAAACAGGTTCTTTGATTTCCGCATCGGGTACACTGATATACCCTGCCATTTTCGATTTATCTTTTGGAATCGTAGGTTTTTCTTTTGATGTATTGCTTTTATCATTTTTATCATATTGTTCTATTTTATCGTCATTATCTTTTTCATGTAAGTAATTATCAATATATGGTTTCGCAAATAAATATACTGCTACTAATATCAAAATCACACCAATAATGGTCATGAGTCGATTTGTCCAATTTTTCACTAAGTAGTACTCCTTTAATTTTAAAATTCTTAATTCATAGTATATCATTTATTTTTCTAAATAAAATGTTAGATTATATGACATATATTTGATTTAACTTCATGCAAGTGCTTAAATTAACAATAAATACTATAAGTAGGTGCTTATCATGATTAGAAAAGCAGAACGTAAAGATTTACCTGATATATTAAATATTTATAATGATGCCATACTGAATACAACTGCTGTATATACTTATAATCCACAAAGTCTTGCTGAACGAGAAGCATGGTTCGAAACAAAAGTGCTTGCAAACGAACCTATATTTATATTTGAAATAGATAATAAAGTTGCTGGGTTTGCCACGTATGGTCAATTTAGAAATTGGCCTGCCTATTTATATTCTATTGAGCATTCTATATATGTAAATAAAGACTATCGTGGAAGAGGCGTGGCATCACATTTACTCGAGCATTTAATTGATGATGCTAAACACCGCCAGTATCGCACTATAGTTGCAGGCATAGATGCATCAAATGAAGCAAGTATTAAACTTCATGAAAAATTCAATTTTAAACATGCTGGTACGATTGAAAACGTAGGCTATAAATTTGAACGTTGGCTTGATTTAGCTTTCTATCAATATGATTTAAATACGGATAAATAACTCATAAAAAAATCGAGATCTTGTTATTCACATAACTGTCTCGACTTTTTTGTTTATTCTTCATCTCTAAGGCTATCTATTTTTTCATGTTTTCTATTTTCAAGCATAAAACACACATAGTAAAAAAGAAATACAAACATTATACTCATGGACATTGATTGAAGTAAAAGATTCTCCCAAGTTCCTTCGATCGTCCATACACGCGTTAACGTTGTATTAATGATGAAGGCTAAAAATAAGAGATATAATCTAAGCATATCATCATCCCCTTTTGAGTTATTTTATATCCAAAAGTGAAATATTGCAATTACTTTTTTGAAATTTTCTGATAATTTAAGGCGTAAAAAAACCACTCTTGAATATGTTGTCATTCAAGAATGGTTTAGGATTTTAAATGTTATGAAAAACTATTGACTGGGTCTTCTGCATTACCAAAGATTTTTTGTTTAATGGCTTCTCCTGTTGGTGTACCTGCTAAACCACCTAGTCCAGTTTCTCTAAGTTGTGCAGGTAAGTTTCGCCCTACTTTGTCCATCGCTTCGATGACTTCATCGACTGGAATTCTACTTTTCACACCAGCTAAAGCTAAATCAGCTGAAATTAATGCATTTCCTGAACCAATGGCATTACGCATGACGCATGGAATTTCAACAAGTCCAGCCACTGGGTCACACACAAGGCCTAATAAGTTACTAATAGCTAATGCCATCGCATGACCTGAAGCTTCTGGTTCACCACCAAAGACAGATACTGCAGCTGCTGCTGCCATAGCTGATGCTGAACCTACCTCTGCTTGACAACCTCCCGTTGCTCCAGCAACACTCGCATTATTTGCAACCACACGTCCAAATAATGATGCAACAAATAGAAAATCAATCATTTGATCTTCTGTTAAACCATGTGTTTTTTCTAATTTAAATAATACGCCCGGAATCGTACCGGAGGAACCAGCTGTCGGTGTTGCACAAATAATCCCCATTGCTGCATTGACTTCATTTGTTGCTACAGCGCCTTTAACTGCTTCCATCATTTCATGGCCTGATAAAGCATGATAATTCTCGTTGTAATCACGGATTTTAGCTGCATCATGTCCCGTATAACCTGTGACACTTTCTACCCCATCTCCTGTAGTCCCTTTAACTACAGCATCACGCATGACTTGTAAATTTTCTTTCATTAAATCTCTAACTTCATCACGTGATTGACCTGATAATTCCATTTCTTCTTGAATCATAATATCCGCGAATGACATATTGTTTTCAACAGCATAATCTATAGTTTCTCTAATTGAATCGAACATTTTTAATCCTCCTTTATTTTATATAGGATATATTTAAGTGATTATATTTTTCTTTGATTTGATTTAATGTTGATTCTTTGATTGCTTTTGTTAACGGTAAAACAACTAAACTATTATCATCATCTGTTTCAACCAATTCTTCGTCTATACTTACGCCAAGTTCGTTTACTTCATTTAAGAAATGATTCACTTCCGACTTATTTTTAGATCCATCCATGACTAAAATGGGTAAGCCATGATTAAAGTTAACATCTATACCTTCAACACTAATTCTTCTCAATTTAATGGTACCGCCACCTATAGAATTACCAATCACTTCAATATGACGTCCATTTGCTTCAGCAATTAAATAAGCACAATTTGGATGTTCTCCAATACTTTCTCCATCTTCTTCAATAATGTCAACATGAATACCTAAATCGTTAGCAATAGTTAATGAATCTTTAATTCGATTATCGAACGTACTATAACCCATTGCACCACCTACAATTGCTAAATCTGTACCATGCCCTTGGTGTGTTTTTGCGAATGATTCATAATAATGAATTGCTAATGTTTCTGGTTTAATGCCTCCGAGTACATTAAAAGCAGCATTCCCTATTTTTACTGCTCCAGCTGTATGAGAACTTGAAGGTCCCATCATGACTGGTCCAATAATATCAAACGCACTTTGATAGTCATAACTTTTTTTAGTAGCCATTCTTAAACACTCTCCTTAGGTTGTTTTTGTTTAGATGGTAATTTGATAGATAAATCCATGAGATTGAATTTTTTAATCAATGTACTGATCACGAACGCCAAAATGATACTTGAAATTGCTACAGCAATGATTGTAATTACTGCTTTCATAGGTGTATTAAAGCCAAACAATACAATTGCACCAGCAATTGGTGTAGCCATACCTTTTACATTTATTACTAGTCCACTAAATGTTACAATACATGCATTTACTACACCAATCAAGGCATTTGTTCCATATAATTGTAATGGATATTTAGCAATTAAATCAATTTGAGTGAGCGGTTCAACAAAAACTGCAAATGCTTTAGATGGACCACCAATGTTTAATCTACTAAACATCACGTAGTTAACAAATGAAGCGCCTGTACAAGTTAATGCACCGATTGCCATTGGTACACCTGTTAAACCTAATAAGCTTGTCAGTACCATTGAACTTAATGGTGTCATACCTGTAACTGGAATGACTAATCCAAGTATCACTGCTAAAGCGTATGGATGACTATCTCCTACAGCAGTAATTGCACCACCAATTTGTTGCAATACAGCCATTACTCCTGGGCTAATGACTGTTGCTAAGCCAAATGCAACAGCTGGAGCAATTAAAATAACTGCAATTAAGTCTAAACCTTCTGGTACTTTTTTCTCAATAAATTTAATACCAAATGAAATAATATACGCTGCAATAAATGCTGGTAATAATTTAAAATCATGTAATACTAAACCAACGATAACTGCAAATACTGGTGAAATACCTAAATTAACACATGTCAAAATTCCTACTGCAACGCCAGCTAAACTCCCTGCTAAATCTCCAATCACTTGGAAGAAGTGAATATGGAAAACGCCACCTATCGCATAACTTAAGAATGCCTGTGGCAAGAAAGTTGCACACGCTGCTCCCGACAATGCTTGTAATCCTTGTTTCCCATATGGTGCAAAGTTTAAGAAAAGTGTCATTACAATTAATACTAATACAAGAGTCCCAACGCCTAAAATAATATTCATTTCCCGATAACCTCTTTCTCTCTAATTTCCTAGCCAATGTCATAGTACACCCCTTGGAAAACGTTTTCAACACCTAATATAATAAATTGAAAATTTATTTGTGAAATAATTCACATTTTAAGTATTTTAACGAATTTAATTTTCATGTAAAAAAATTAGACACAAAATATTAATTTTGTTCATAAAAAAACAGTAGAAATGAGAAATATACTCACTTCTACTGAAAAAGATGTTTATAAATACACTCAGTTATAATACATCTTTTAGTAATATGAATGTTCACCACTTGATTGAATTTTATCAATTATTTATTGTTTTCTTACTCACTCTATTTCTTAATGGGGTGGATCTCTTATACACACAAACATACTTAACTATATCGTTTTACTATTCTAAAACGTTAGAATAAGTTGTTATATTTTGCGTATCGATGAGTGTATACATGATATAAAATAACTCATGAAAATTATTGAAAAAAAGTTGAAAGGATAGAAATGGCGTTTCTAAACATGCATACTTATTATAAATTGTACGAATGTATACATAGTATTCTAGTAATAATCGTTTAAATAATAAATTTAGGAAAAGATTCATAGAGGGTTTTAAATCATTGGAATTTAAATAAAGCGTCTCAATCATATTTACGTGTGATAGTTGATCAATGAAATGAGTATTGTTCATAACTATCACTCCTTTCCATACTTAACAGATAATGTTATTTGGAATGAGGAATTTATATATATTATTTAATATCTATATTAGGTTTTTGTCAATATATTTATTAAAAAATATATTATTTTAATTATAATAAGGAATGTTAATGGGAATTTACTATTAAAAAGTAGGGACATAAAAACGATATCTGTCCCTACTTTATCATCTGATTCTTCGAGTTTCTTTCTAAATAATCATGTGCTAAACACTTTAAACCTTTAATAATGCTTCTGTAAGTTGATGTGTATGTTGATAGATTTGTTTATAAATATTGTAATAAGATTCATATTGTTGACGTCGTTGCAAATTTGGTTCATATATATGTTCAACGTCTATAAATTGCGCTACACAGTCATCAAAAGAATCAAACCATTGTAACCCATACGCCGCAATCATTGCTGCCCCCATACTTGGTCCTTCTTCATGCTTCAATTTACGTATAGATGCATTAAAAATATCAGCTTGCATTTGAAGCCAAAATTCACTTTTTGCTCCTCCACCAATTGAAGTAATATGTGTAATTTCTTTTCCCGCTTCTCGCATCAATTGAATTGAATCATATAAAGAAAAGGTAATACCTTCTAGTACCGCTCGTGCAAAGTCTGATTTAGAATGGTTACCGCTAATACCAATGAAACTCCCTCGAATAAATGCATCGCCATGTGGTGTACGCTCACCAGCTAGGTAAGGCGCAAATAATAAACGATTTGCACCTATTGAAGAGGTACTCGCTTGTTTAACAATTTCATCAAACGTATCGTTCTCAAAAAATGTTCTCTTTAACCAATTAAGACTATATCCTGCAGCCAGCGTTACTCCCATTGCATAATATGTATTTGGAACACTATGATCAAAAAAATGTATATTATTTTTATAATACGTTTGATTACTTTTTTCTACGTTTACGATTACACCAGAAGTACCAATACTACATAATGTATCATTATCATTGATTATACCTGCACCAATGGCACCACAGGCATTATCTCCACCTCCAGCAAATACTTTTACCGAAGATGTAAAACCCAGTTCACTCGCTAAGGGTTCTTGAATAGTTCCAACTTCGTCTGTGGATTTCACAAGTGAGGGATAAACATCTCCTATATCAAATGTATCTCCAACTTCTTTTGACCAATCATGCGTTTCTGGGCTAAGAAGGAGCGTACTTGCAGCGTCAGAATATTCCATGTGAATCTTACCTGTTAAACGATAACGTACATAATCTTTAGGAAGAACGAACACATCTACTTTCTTCCATAGTTCAGGTTCATGTGTACTTACCCACATCATCTTAGGAAGTGTAAAACCCTCAAGAATCGGATTTCCATTTAATCGCTCTCCATAAACCGATCTAATTTGCTTACATTGTTCTGAATTACGTGTATCATTCCAAAGGATAGCATGTCGTACAGGGTGACCTTCTTTATCTAAGGCTACTAGCCCATGCATTTGCCCTGAGAATGAGAGTCCCTTCACTTTATACGATTTCATTTCATCAGAATGATTTAACCGATATATGCCTGTTTTAACTGCATTAAACCATTCCTCTGGATCTTGTTCACTATATCCAGGTTGGGATTGTATTAAATTTAAAGGCACACTTGTTGAAGTAATCACATGGCCTGATTGATTTACCGCAATAATTTTAACTGCGCTAGTTCCAAGATCAATACCTAATACTGCTTCTTTCATACGACTCACCCTTTATATCACTATTCATATAATTATATTAATGACAATTTATTATTTTTATATTTTCTATTTTATATAAATTAAATTTAGCTATCTATGTATTTATGATAGCGTTTTAAATAATTATTTCAATACTTATTTTAAGTAAATAAAAAAAGGACAAAAACCGATTGATTTTTGTCCCTTTTTATTATCTATTTCCTACATCTTGTCCAACTTCCACTGTTCTATCTTGCTTGTTATAAACCGCACCTTGAACACTACCAAAGTTAGGATCGTTACGTTTTTCTTCTACACCGAAACCTAGACTTTTGAAAATATTGACATCATTATCATCCATAGCATTTTCATAGAAGATTGTTCCACCATCATTATAAAAACGTGGCTTATTAATAGATTCTTGTAACGTCCCATTTCCTCTTAAATAATCTACAATGACTTCATTAAGAATCGTTGGAATTTTATTTCCTCCAGGCGAACCAATACCCATATAGAAGTCGGGTCCAACAATAATAGTAGGTGACGTATAAGAACGTGGTGCTTTATGTTTCTCACCATAGTTTGGACTGTTTGGATCTGTTGAAAAGTTTGTTAGCGAGTTGTTCATATAAAAACCTTCTTTAACATATTTACCTGTTCCAAAGAAGCTTGATAATGTATTTGTAGTACTTGCTAACTTACCGTTCTTATCAATCACTACAAAGTGTGTTGTACTTGTATTATCAATACGTTGTGTATTGAAGTCACTACCTTGTTCATCAAAATTGATACCGTTAATCTTATCTAGTAAATAATCTTGAGATAAGTAGGTATTGCTACTAGATTCTTTACCGTTAACAATATCTCTATTTCGATACATAATATCACGAGATTTGACAATCCCTGTAATATAATCTGTACGATCATTTGCAGAATTTACGCTTTCATCAATCTTCAGACCTTGTTCCATTAAGATTCCACCTAATGGGTTAGATGCAGCATAAACAGTATTGTTTAAATATTTTGTACTAATAGGTTTCTTTTCTTCTGTTTTTACTTGTTTAAAATCCTCTTCAGTGAGTTGATTTTTTAATTGTTTAGATAAACTTTTTCCAATATGATTATAAAAATAATCCGGTCCTTTATCTCGAATTTTCTTTAAAGTATTTGCTAAAGCAGGTTGTTTTACAATTGCACCTTCACGAACTGTACGCTTGCCTTTAAAGAAGGGAGAGTTTCGATCAATGTCAGAACCAAATAATTTCAAGCTACGTTCTAACTCTGAATCTACTTCAAAGCCATCTTCAGCTAATGGAATGACATAGTTTAAGATTTTTTTCTCATCCATTTTACCTTCTTTTTCATGCATATCATGTAAACCGCGTACAAAACCAGGTGTCCCTATTTTATCTCCCTTTTTGTAATTAAATGAAGATGTTGTTTTATATTCATACATGCGAGGTTCTTCACCATTTTTACCATCGTATGTAAGTGTAGCGCCGCCACCACCTAATCCAGATGAATGAGGTTCTGTTACTGCAAGCGCGTATGCGACACCTTCCGCTGCGTCAACTGCATTACCACCATCTTCAATAATTTTATTACCTACACGTGTTGCGATCGCATTGTTTGAAGCGACACCATACGTTTTTTGCTCATCAGAGGTTGCTGATTTACGGTTAGCAATCTTATTTTCATATAGATCATCTTTATCAAGTTTATCTTCTTTATTAAAAAAATAAAATATAAATGAGATTAAAATTGTAATCACTAAAATGACTGATAGTGTCACTTTATTATAGATATTCATACTACTTGGCCCCTTTAGATAAATATTGCTCCGTGGCTTTATTTAATTCATTTTTTTCGTAATTATCGAGACCTTCATTTGCTCTAGCAAATGTAACCATTAATAAAATAGCAATAATAATGAGTGTTGTAACAATAGGTAACCAATGTTGTTTAATATTCAAAAGAATACCCCCCATTCTTTTCTTTCAGATGAATTGTTTTATCTTTAATATTATTGTAATAACGTTGTGACTCCATACTATTCATATGATCTTTTGTTAATTTTCCATCTGCAGAGCGAACAGGTGTAATTTGAAATTGATGATGCTGACCATCCCAATCATGTTGAACAACTATACTTTTTTGATTTTTTGATAGAAAATCAGCAGAGGTTAAATTTCCTAAACTATAAAAAATACTAGCATGTTTATATTTCTCAATACTTTGTATAACTGTATTATGGCCAATGATTACATCTGCACCTGCATCAACTAATGCATGGGCATAAGCTTTTTGGCGATCTGTTACATTACGTTCGTTAGGAATCCCCCAATCTACGTTCACAACTACAAGATCATTGTTTTCCTTTAAGTTTTTAATTAATGGTACAAAAATTTTGGGATCTAAGCTAATAGATGTCGTATTTTTTAAAGGATCTTCATAATACGATTCAATATCTGTGAACGAAACATTAGCGACTTTTTTATTTTTAACTTTTTGTTGCACTGTTTTACTATTAATTGGATTCGAACCATTTCCAGTTAAAAAATTATAATCTGTTTGTGCTTCAACTTTTTTGGATAAATCTTGCGCTTGTACATTATCTATAGTGCTATTAATTAAATTGATACTTTTAATATTTTGTTTTTTTAAAAACATAATGTTTTCTATGTTTTTGTTTATATTTTCTTTAGGATTTTTAGAAAATTGGTTCACATATAAAGAAGCTGTGGAAAAATCACTTTGTTGTAATGGCTGTCTTAAACTTTTAAAAACATCATTTAAATTGACTTTTCTGATGTCATTATTCAAAGTGATATTTCCTAAATATGTATTTCTAATACTATTACCCGAATGTGGCATCGCCTCTACAGGTTCAACTTTAACAGCTCGAATAGCAAAAATTAGAAGTACTACTGTGATAACTAAGACAATAAACGTATACAAAAAGTTTCTTCGTTTATGTCGTTTCGATTGCTTAAGTAACCATTCGCTCGCTGATAATCGTTTTTTCTTTTTCATTATTATGCGCTCCTCGCTCGCGATTAATTAATAAAGCTATATAAGAACAAGATGACATAAGTAATACATGTTAATAACATTGTCGTAGCTAATGTAATTACAACACCTTGTTTTTGAATGGTATTGGCAATAATACCAGGAATAACAACTCCGATACCTGAAACCTCTACAACTTCAAATGGAGTGAGTGGATAAATTAAATCAAAAACAAATTTTAGAACCATACCAGTTAAAATCATCGCTGCAAATTTACGTCTACCATAAAGAATGACCCATCTACTAATACCAAACGTAACAATAAAATAAGTGAGACAACTAATGACCAACACAGATAGTAACATAATGGGTTGATCAAAAATAAGTGCTAAATAACCAGGTACAACAAGACCTGCGGGATTAATCCCAAATTTTTCTGCAAAAATTAAACTTAATACAATACCAACAAATAGGGAAAAGTATAATTCCGAACCTATCATTTTATTCTATCCCTTCTATAAATTCTGCTATTTTTCCACCTGGACCATGAATATTTCCAACACAAAATATGAGTGCCTGATGTGATTCACTAAGAATCGCTTTTTCTATATCTGAAAAATCATGATTTTCAAGGTTTATGTATGTTTTTTCAGGTAGATGTTGCATTAAATCTGTAACCATTTGCGTGCTTTTTCCTGTACAAATTAAGGTATCGAATTCGACGTCCTCAATAAAATTCTCAACGAACTGTCGCGTTCGATCCACCCTGTCAGAACGACAGTTAAGAATCACTACTTTTTTTGTATAAGGATAATCGTATGATTCTACTTTATTTAATATCGCTTTCGTAGACTGAGGCTCATTAGCAGCAAACGCATTAACAAATACATTTTTTGTGTTATTTGCATTAAAATATTTAATTTCAACCGCTCCTGGATCAGGAGGTGCATTTAACATGCCGCGCAGTGCAACGTCTTTTTCAACTCCTACAGCTTGCGCTACACCTAAAGCGATAGCGACATTATCAGGAAATACTAAATAATTAAATTTCCTTAAGTATGATTCAGGTATATCATTTTTATCTACAACAATAAGTTCAGTTTTACGTTTTTTAGCTTCCTTAGCAAAAAAGTCTGTAAACTCATCCTTCATGACTACTAATTTTCCATTTCGGGGAATCGTTGCAGTAAATGCTTGAGCAATATCTTGAAGTGTCGGCCCTAATACGTCCATATGGTCTTCCATAACATTGACAATGACACCAATATTCGCTTTTACTAAATCTTCTTGAAAGACAATTTGATAATCTGGATTCACTGCCATACATTCATTAACAAGCGCATTGCCTTTTTGCTTAACTACTTTTTGCACAATGTCTCTTTGTTCTCCTATGTTGGCGCCTTGCGGTTTTCTAAGGACAGGATATTCTTTCTCTGTAAACCAATACAACATTCTGGCATCAGTGCCTGTTGTTTTACCAATGACATGATATTGATCTTCTCGCAAAATACTATAAATCATTCTTGTAATAGTTGATTTACCACGAATACCATTAATATTTATTCGTAGAGGAATCTTATTTAAACGGTGTGTATGTCGCTTTTTCTCTCTAATTCCTAGAAATAATATCAAAGCGATACAAATGATAATGAGAATCAAACTGAAGTCCCTCTCTTTAAACATATTTTTTCTTTCATTTAATATTATCTTAATGAATGCGTTAAACACTTTAATAAGAGTATGCTATCATCTTAATATTTAGTCAGTTTTAAAAATGTAAATATTCAGTTAAAAATAGTATAAAATTATAAAAAAGTTAATAGAATATCAATATTTTCTCGAATAAATTATTGATTATTTCAAATTAATATCGACAAATTTAATTACCTTACATTTATTAATAGTAAATCGATAAATATTTACTTATTATTTACATTTACTTAAAACTCTCATGTTAGTTTATAAGTAAACATTGCTATGACTCTAGGAGGACATAAATGGATAAATCTATGGCTAAACCTGTTAAAATTGCAGTTGGCATTTATCTTTCTTTAGTTTTACTGGCTTGTTCTAGTTATCTCATCTTTATTTTGATTGGCAGTCTACAAGGAAATGACATGAGTAATTCTGTATTAGATACTGATCATCGTTATATCAACAACAGTTCTCAATCTTCTCACGAGACAATCAATAAAAACAAATCACCACATTCGACTTCAAATTTTACTGAAATAGAAAAAGAAGATGCCCTATCTTCACATAACGATACTATTAATACTGAATATAAAGAAACAGATACTAACTCTAGAGAATAATACAAGTTAGTATCTGTTTTTATGTTTATATAAAATGCGAATTAATATGTTACTTACTGCTAGACTATTAATAAGTGACATGTTTTTATTGAATTTTGCTGAAATTTTACAACCTAAACATTCGATTTTCAATGCATTTCAAATTCTTAGAATGATATTCATTTTACTCATTATTTTATTATTATCTTTTTAAAAAAACAGCCTAGTCATATGTGCTATCATAGATGTTTTATTCTTTATTCGAGTGCTTTTAAAAATAACACCAATGTTCAAACTAGTATTTAATCTTTTCCCATTATATTTTTCAGTTGTGTAAAGAACTTTTGACGTTCTGGTAATGGGAAAATAGGATAAATATGGAATAAGTTATAACCAGGTGTAAAATCATGTTCAATTCCTTTATCATTTAACATTTTAGAGAGCTTTAATGCATCTGGATATAACGTTTCTTTTGTGCCTATAAAAATAGATATACGACCAAGACCCTCTAAATCTCCGTTAATTGGCGATATTTTATAGTCTTCTATTGGCGTATCACCAGACCATAATTGAATGAAATATTTACTTCCTTCAATTCCTAGCATAGGATCTACTTTTTCATATTTTTTAGCTTCAGGATTACTAAATGTTGCATCAAGAACTGGAGACAGCATCACAATATGTCCTGGTTGTGGTAATTGTGTTTCTTTTTTAAGATATTGTGCAAATGATAAAGCGATTTGACCGCCTGCTGAATCTCCCATTATCGTCATATGTTGCGGATTTTCAACTTCCAATATTTCTTTTTGATAAATATTTTTTAGTAATTCAAATGTTGTTCGATAGTCTCTGTGAGGTACTTTAGGATAAACAGGCATAATCACTCGTGCATCCAATTCTCCTGCAAGTTGATCAATAAAATCAAAATGATTATCTAATGGATCTTGGAACCAAGCACCACCATGAATGTAAAGCACAACATCTTGATGAGGTTCTCTTTTATCATTAACAATATATGTGACAGATCCATTAATACTTCTAGTATGCGCACGATGTTTAAATTCATAATCCGTCCCATCATATTTACCAGCTGTTAAAGGTTTAACTTCCTCTAATGCTTTTTTAGCATCATTCGTATTTTCAAATGTTTTTTTCATTCCAGACATACGAATATATTTTTCAGTAATAAAGCTTTGATAACTGCGTTTTTCTTTTACTTTAATGTAAGCTAAAGTTCCAAGAATTGCAGATGTCGCTACGGTTAATAATCGTTTTTTCATCTTTTGACCTCCTATACTCTATATTATTATATACCTCAGAGTCGTTATATTTTAGTAAATCGCTTATTCAACTTTTAAATATTTAAAAAAGTAGTGATAAGTGCTATTCTAAATATAATTATCAGAATTTTTATTCTATTTTAGAAAGTAGGTTATGCTGAATGAAAAGAAATAAAATTGTGCTGATTGGTAGTGGATTCGTAGGTTCTGCGTTTGCACATGCAGTTGTAGCTAAAGGACTAGTCGATGAACTAGCTATTATTGATATTGATGAAGATAAAGCAAAAGCAGATGTATGGGATTTAAATCATGCTACACCTTTTGGTGATAAGTTTGTAGATGTACATCTTGGTTCGTATAGTGATTGTAGTGATGCTGATATCGTCGTGATCTGTGCAAGTGCAAAATTAGATAAAGGTGACACACGTTTAAAATTATTAGAAGATAATGTGAATATCTTTGTGCCTATGATTCAAAAAGTCATTGCTCATGGTTTCGATGGTTATTTTGTACTTCCATCTAATCCAGTCGATATTATGAGTTATGTTATAAAACGTGTGTCTCAATTTCCTAAGAATAAAATTATTGGATCAGGAACTTCATTAGATACAGCTCGCTTCGAATTTTTCTTAAGTCGCACGTTTGATGTGGCACCACAAAATGTCTATGCGCCTGTTATTGGCGAACACGGCGATTCTCAAGTAGCTGTTTGGTCTCATGCTCAAATTGCCGGTGAACCTGTCCTTGATTTACTGAATAAAGGAGTAGACCAAACCACGTTCAAACAATCTATCGCTTCGCAAACCACTCAAGTGGGATATGATATTTACGTTCGAAAAGGTACTACAAACTTTGGTATATCATTAAGTTTAGTACGTATTGTAGAAGCTATTTTATTTAATAAAAATGTGATTATGAATGTTTCAAGTTATCTTGAAGGTGAATATGGACTAAATGACCTTTATATTGGAACGCCAACAGTGATTAACGGTAATGGTGCTGATCGTGTCATTGAACTGAAATTGGAAGAAGATGAACTTACTCGTTTCAAACAATCAAGTCATATTATTTTAGAGCATCAACAACGTGCTGATGCTCTCATTGAATCAATTTTAAATAAATAGTAATAAAAGAGCCTAAACACAACAATTCATTTATCGTGTTTAGGCTTTCTTAACTTATTTTAAACTCTCATGCATTAAACTTAATTGGTGCTCAAAATCTTGCATATCAATAAAACGCGCTTGTCGATGCATTTCTTTTCCGTCCAAAAATATTAAATCCACTGGAACAGTAAATATAGATAGTTCTCCCGCAATAGCTTCTACATTAGATTGATTGATAACAGCAAAATGGACTTTAGAATAATCATTGACGATATCTTCAATTTGTGGCAATACCGCATGACATACTGAACAATGATTCCGCATAACATGAATCACTACTAATCGATGCGTTTGAATAAATTGATGAAATTGTTCAATACTTTCAATATTTTTAGTCATATTTTCACCTACTTATTTAATTTAACGGTCTCGTTCTCTTATACATACTTATTTTACGATGTTACACTTATTTTTTCATCTAAATCCTCTTGTTAAATACGTTCAACAATAGTTCAATGATTTTCTCTTCAAAATAGAATACATCTTATTAAATTAATGTTATAATGTTTGTGAAATAATTCACAATTTATATTGGAGGAATCAACATGAAAGCTTACATCTATGAAAAACCTGGCGTAGCTAAGCTCGTCGATAAAGAAAAACCAGTTGTTACGGAAAGTACTGACGCTATTATTAGAATGGTCAAAACAACAATTTGTGGTACTGACTTACATATTATTAAAGGAGACACACCTGAAGTTCCTCAATATACTACATTAGGTCACGAAGGTATTGGTATTGTTGAATCTGTTGGTTCGAATGTCAATAACTTCAAAGTCGGCGATAAAGTCATTGTGTCTTGTATCTCATCTTGTGGCAAATGTTATTACTGTAAAAAAGGTATCTATGCTCATTGTGAAAATGGCGGTGGATGGATATTAGGTCATCTTGTTGATGGTACGCAAGCAGAATATGTGAAAGTCCCTTTTGCAGATAATTCTTTATATCATGCTCCTACTTCTTTACCTGATGAAGCACTCGTGATGCTTTCAGATATTTTACCGACTGGTTATGAAATTGGTGTATTAAAAGGAAAAGTAAAACCTGGTAGCACTGTTGCTATTGTAGGTGCTGGACCAGTTGGATTAGCTTCTTTATTAACTGCTCAATTCTACTCACCTTCAAAAATAATTATGATTGATTTAGATGATCATCGTTTAGCTACAGCCAAAAAATTTGGAGCGACTCATACAATTAATTCTAGTAATGTGAATGAAGCAATTAAACAAATCAAAGATATCAATCATCGTGGCGTCGATGTTGCTATTGAAGCAGTTGGTATTCCAGCAACATTTGATTTATGTCAAAAGTTGATTGGCGTCGATGGAACAATTGCTAATGTTGGTGTTCACGGCTTACCCGTTCAATTTGATATCGAAAAATTATGGATTAAAAATATCAACGTTACAACTGGTTTAGTTTCTGCTAATACCACTGAAGAATTGTTGGAAGCACTCAAATCTAAAATCATTCAACCTGAACAACTCGTGACACATTATAGTAAATTAAGCGACATTGAAAATGCTTATGACTTATTTAGAAATGCTACAGATCATAAAGCAATCAAATTATTAATTGAGAATGATATAACTAAATAATGTTGTGTATTAAATAAAAAATAAAAGAGAAAGATTTCTTTTTGAATTCGTCGCCCTACTATAGCAAAGAGAACTAGCATTGAAAACCTTGAGACAACACCTTTTCAATTCAGTCATCGACCGCCAATACATTAAAAATGCCTGAGACACATATGATGTCCCAGGCTTGTTTTATTATTTAATTGTCATAATACGCTTACCAGGATCTACTGAATCAACATCATCGAATGTTAATGTTTTATCATCTTGATTTGTAATAATCACTGGTGTGACAACACTTGGCGCATGTTCTTTTAAGTATGCTAAATTAATCTTCATTAATGGTTGACCTTGTGTAACAGGTTCATTGACATCAACTAAACTTTCGAAGCCTTCACCATTCAATTTCACTGTATCGATACCAATATGAATTAATACTTCAATTCCTGTATCAGATTCTAAACCGATGGCATGTTTCGTTGGGAAAATTGTTTTAACTGTACCATCAAATGGTGCTACAATTTCGCCTTTTTCAGGAACAAATCCAATACCGTCACCCATCATTTTTTCCGAGAATACTTTATCTGGAACTTCAGATAATGGAATGATATGACCCGTACCTGGTGCATAGATATCCGTTTCTTTTACCTCTTCCAACTGTACTGGCTCATCTGATGTATCTTCAGTCACAGTGGTTTCACTAGGTTTTGTGATGTCTCCATTCATAATGCGTGCCATATCATGTTTAATTTGATCTGATTTAGGACCAAAAATCGCTTGCATATTATTTCCTACTTCAAGCACCCCTGAAGCACCAAGAGCTTTTAGTCCTTCAACGTCTACTTTAGACTTATCATTGACTTCAACACGTAAACGTGTAATACAAGCATCTAAATGCTTGATATTTTCTTTACCGCCCATTGCATCTAACACATCAAAAGGTAATTTACTTGCAGATGTATTAGCTACAGAGGCTTGTTTATCTTCACGACCTGGCGTTTTAAAGTTGAATTTAACAATTAAGAATCTAAATACAACATAATAAATAACAGCGTAAACTAATCCTACTGGAATCACTAACCACCATGGTGTTTTATTTGGAAGAATACCTAATAAAACAAAATCTATGAATCCTCCAGAGAATGTATATCCTAGATGTAAATGTAGTAGATAAAGTGTTAAAAATGATAATCCATCAAGTACTGCATGAATAAAGAATAATAATGGTGCTACGAATAAGAATGAAAATTCTAACGGTTCAGTAATACCAGTTAAGAATGATGTTAAAGCTGCTGATAACATCAAACCTCCAACTACCTTTTTATTCTCAGGTTTAGCTGTTTGATAAATTGCTAATGCTGCTGCTGGTAATCCAAACATCATAACAGGAAATTCACCTTGCATGAATTTACCTGAAGTTAAATGAACACCTTCACGTATTTGCTCAATAAAAATACGTTGATCTCCTCGAATAATTTCTCCAGCTGCATTTTTCCAAGAACCAAATTCAAACCAGAATGGCGCATGGAAAATATGATGTAAACCAAATGGAATAAGTAATCGTTTAATAAATCCAAATAAGAATACTGCCAATCCAGTATTAGATTCTAACAAACCTGTACTAAATGCATTTAATCCATTTTGAATGAATGGCCAAATCCAAGCCATTGGGAAAGCTAAAATAAACGATGTCGTTGCCATCATAATCGGCACAAAACGTTTACCCGCAAAGAACCCTAAATACGATGGTAAGGAAATATTATAAAATTTGTTATAACACCAAGCTGCTAGAGCCCCTATAATAATCCCACCAAACACTCCAGTTTGAAGTGTAGGTATGCCTAAAACATTTGCGAATCCTTTAGATGGGTCTTCCAATTGTGCTGGCGTAACATTTAAGAATGCTCCCATTGTTTTATTCATAATAATAAATCCGACAAAAGCTGCAATGGCTGCTACACCATCTCCACCTGCTAGTCCTATTGCTACACCGAGTGCAAAAATGATAGGTAAGTTATCAAAAATAATACCACCAGCACCTGTCATCATGTTAGCAATATTTTGAATTACTCCATTTTTAATAAATGGAAGATAATGCTGTAATGCTTCACCTTGAAAAGCTGTTCCAATTGCTAGTAATAATCCAGCTGCAGGCAAGATTGCCACAGGTAACATCAATGCTTTACCAATACGTTGCAATTGTCCAAATAGCTTTTTAAACATTTTGATTCAATCCTTTCAATATATCTTTTTTACGCATTAAAAAAGCATGACCAAATAAGCCCATCATTTATGACAAAAATAATGATAGCTTATCTGCTCATGCCTAATCGAATAGTAACACGCAGTTCTTTTTTAACAATTTAATTATACCTATAATATAAAACGTTTTCAACATCTTTTTTATTAATTATACCTATAATATAAAACGTTTTCAATATCTTTTTTACTAATATTTTACATTTTTTATAATTTAATTATTTATAAAAAAAACACTGACAAAAGCATTACTTTCGTCAGTGTTTCGAATCTATGTCTTATAAGAAACGTTTAGCAGCTACAGAGATTGGTGGTACTTTATCGAAGTCAAATTCTTTGTCTTCTGTGATAGATCTGTAAGCCCATTTACCATAACCATATGCTTCTTCGTTAACGATTTGACCTGGTAATGGCGCAGCGTTTGGATCAACATGTACATCAACAACAGTTGGTACATTTTCATTTAATGCTGCTTCAACAATTTCATCAATACGGTTAGGGTCTTTTAATACATAACCTTTACCACCAGCAGCTTCAGCGAATTTAGCATGATCCATATCAGAGAAGTCGATGGCATATTCTAATTCACCAGCAGCTTGTTGTTCATATTTGATGAATGATAATTGCTTGTTATTTAATACGAAAATTGTCATTGGTAAATCGTATTGAACAGCAGTTGCGAAGTCTTGCATTACCATTTGGAATGCACCGTCACCAGTAATTGCAATTGCTTGACGACCTGGGTAAGCAATATTAGAAGCAAGGGCACCTGGAAGACCGCAACCCATTGTACCTAACCATGCTGAGATAATAAATTTATTATTAACATTTAAGTCTAAGTAACGTGTACCCCAAACAGTTGAAGTACCAACATCGATTGAGTATACAGCGTCATCTTTACTGTAATCATTGATAGCTTTCATTAAGCGTTCTGGACGAATTGGAGCACTTGTATTATTCATGTCTTTTTCCATCCATTTATCCCATACAGCTTTACGTTTTAACGTCTTGTCTAAGAATGAACGACGAGGTACTGGTTTGATTGCTTCAGTTAATTGATGGAATGCTAATTTAACGTCGCCAACAATACCAACATTAATATCGAAACGTTCACCGATTACGTTTGGATTTGTGTCGATTTGAATCGCTTTAATATTTTTCTTAGGTAAGTAATTTGCATAAGGGAAGTTAGTACCAGCCATAATTAATAAATCAGCATCTTGAATAGTTTGGTAAGACGTTTTTGTACCAATTTTACCTAAGTTACCCACACTGTATGGATGTGAATCAGGTAAAACAGTTTTAGCTGGTAATGTATGAATTACAGGGATTTTAGCTGCTTCAATGAAGTCTTGTAATTCAGTTGAAGCATTTTTTGCACCTACACCAACAAGCATAACTGGTTTTTTACTTTTGTTAATTAATTTGGCAGCTTTTTTAATGCTACGATAAGATGGTGTTGGTAACACTGGTCTAGACGTATCTACTGGACGATGTGTAGTGTCTTTAATTTTTTGAGTTAATAGGTCATTTGGACAAATAATAACTGCTACACCATTTTTTTCATATGCAGTACGAATCGCTTCGTTTGTAATTTCAAATAAGTCATCACCTTTTTGAACTTGATGATGGAATACTGCTACGTCGTCAACCATTTTAGAAATGTTAGTTTCTTGGAAGAATTTTGTACCTAATAATGTACTATTCGTTTGACCTGTAATAATAAGTTGAGGTACACGGTCCATTTTAGCGTCATACATACCATTTAATAAGTGAACAACCCCAGGTCCACCAATACTTAAAGCTACACCGATTTTACCTGTTAACTTTGTATATGCTGCAGCTGATAAGCTTGCAACTTCTTCATGACGTACATGATAAAATTTGAAAGTATCTCTAACTGTTCTTAAATTATCTACTACTGCATCAACTGAGTCACCTGGAATACCCCATAAGTGATCAATATCCCAAGCTTGTAATGCTTTAACTAATGCTTCATTTGCTTTAATCTTCGCCATTGATTAAATAGCCCCTTTCCTAAATATACAATTTGTTTCTGTATTCCCTTTAGTAAAACAACTTAATCATAATTGGAATAAGAATTGAACTAATAACTGCTGTTAAAATCATTCCAATTGAGCTAAATGCGCCAGATTCGATGTCGTGTTCTAACGCTTTTGCAGTTCCAAAAGCATGTGATGCATTTCCATATGTTAAACCTCTCGCGATTGATGTTTTAAATTGACCAACCTTAAGTAGCATTGAACCCATCATACTACCTATCAATCCAGTAGTAATGATAAACAGTACTGTAATCGTATCTGTACCTCCAAGTTCTTGAGAGACTTCAATTCCTACAGCAGCTGTAATTGATCTAGGTAGTATAGTTACGATTGTTTCTTCTGAGTAACCTAATAACTTTAACGAACTAAACACTAACACAAAATTCAATATCACGCCAGCCATGACGCTTGAAAAAATGACCCCAATATTTTCTACAATCTTATCTTTATTTTTATAAAGTGGATAAGCAAGACATACAACAGTGGCATTTAATAGATGGTTAATCCATTGACCGCCAATCATGTAATCGTGATAGTTTTGACGTGTTAAAAGTAAAACAATAATTATTCCAAGTGAACCGATTAATGCTGGATTCAATAATGGGTTATTATATTTACGTTGTAATATTTGAGCAAGTTTATACATTACAACAGTTAATAATATCATTAAAACGCCTTTTAATATATCCATTTTTAATGATTTCCTTTCTTAGTATGAGGTTTTTTCTTAGACATTGTTTCAGCAATAAATCCAGAAACAAGTGCCACACAGCTTGTACCAATAATAATCAAGAGGAAGAAAATAATATAACTTGTAGTGATATTAGAAACAATATCCATAATTCCTACAACTGAAGGAATAAAGAAGAAGACCATTGTAGTTAATAAGAAGTCGGCTCCTTTAGAAACCCATTCAACACGAATAATTTTAAAATGTAATAAAATATAAAATAATATCATACCGATAATACTTCCTGCTAATGGTATATGTAGCCATTTTTGTAGCAGTGAACCTATAATACTAATCGCTACCACCAATACGATTTGAAGAATAATCTCTATAATATTTAATGCTTTTTTCAAAACGACTGACCTCCATAAATTTGTCGAATTTGTTACAGCGATTTTTTAGTCTATATTCAAGATTGTAATCTATATTGATAGATTATAAAAATATTGATTTTATATATAACTTATAGTTATTTTCTATGGAACCGTTTTAAAAATAAAAAAATAGTGAAAAAACCTAGGTTAAGGTTTTTCACTATTTGTAAAAAATGAACTGTTTATTTGTTTTCTAATCTTTCAGTCATAAATTGTATCCATTTAGACGTTGCATAACTTAAAAGTTTATTTTTTTTCCAAATTGCTCCAAGTTCCCAGCTCATACCTGAGTCTTCAATTTTTATACTTTTAATCTCATCTTTTAACATCTTGGCAATATGTTCTGGTAAAATACTGACGCCTAATCGTGCTATTACTAAATATTCAATGAAATTCCATTGTGATACATTGGACACTGTATTTGGGATAAAACCAGCATTTTTTGCAGCAGCTATAATTTTATCATTAAGATAAAAGTCCTCATTGAATAATATAAAATCTTCATTTTTCAAGTCAGCCATAGTCACAGATGAACGCTTAGCTAACTGATGTTCTTCACTCACTATAAGTCTTAAATCTTCACTGTATAAAGACACATAGTCAAATGTGTTCTCATCTATAGGAATGGTCGTAATGCCAATGTCTATTTGATCGTTAACCAAACGATTTTCAATCGATTTACCCCCACTTTCATTAAGACTATAGGTAACGTTTGGATATAATTTATGAAACTCCGCCAAAATATTAATAAACTGTTGCATATCCATCACCGCTGACATTCCAATATTAATATGACCTGTTTCTAAACCAAGCAAGCCATTAATTTCATTTGGAATATTATCATATAATGCTAAAATCTCTTCACATTTTTTATAAAACACTTTTCCTGCATCTGTAAGAACTAAATAACGCTTTTGTCGATCGAATAAAGGCATGTCTAATTCATTTTCAATATCTTTTATTGCTTTACTTATAGTTGGTTGAGCAATATATAAAGATTTAGAAGCATTCGTCATACCACCTTGATTCACAACTTCCATAAAATATTTCATATGCTTGATATCCAATTGCTCACCTTCTTAAAAAATTCTTTTTTTATTATACATTATTTTTGTAAGAAAAATGTAAATTCATTAGATTTTGAATTCATTCGATAACTTACTCAAATATGTATACTTTATGGAAAAATAATATTTATAAATAAATTATTTTTCATATAAACAAAACTATATTTTCAAATTACAAAAAATGTTATAATCAAAATCGGCTCAAACAAATATGAGGTGATGAATTGAGCTTTTACGAATTTATGCAAAATTTTATAGGCGATGACACACCATTAGGTGAATTGGTAAATTGGATTAATCAAGATAACACTTTTCCTAAAGACGTGAAGAGCCAAAACGAAATATTGCTATATTTTCGAACAAATCCGTGTCTTGAAAACATACCAGTGACTAGTGTTAAAAGAGCATTAGCTGTTTTTAACCAATTCACAGATGTATGATTTCAACAAAATGTAGTTATACATTACATGGAAGTATCATCTCACTAAGGCGCCCTTGTGGCGTCTTTTTTATGCACAAATTTAGCTACAATATATTACGTATATTTCAGAAGTATTACAGTTATTTGTATAATTCATTTCTTATATTGTATTACAACTTTTTAAATAATATTATTATTTTAGATTTTAAATTATTTAATTTTTGAGGAGAACTTAATGAAAATTAAAACATTCATTTTACGTCTAATATTAGCTACGACAATTATTTTTACTGGCACTTATACATATCAAAATGTTGAACATACACATACTTCTAAAGCAGCTGGTTATAATTATTATAATAAATATCAATGTACTTGGTGGGCATATAAACGCCGTGTTCAATTAGGTAAACCTGTTTCAAATCAATGGGGCAATGCAAAAAACTGGTACTATAGAGCTCAACGTGCTGGTTATAGAACAGGACATAAGCCTAAACGCTATGCTATTATGCAATCAACTGCAGGATATTACGGTCATGTGGCCATCGTTGAACGTGTTTACAGTAATGGAAAGATTCTTGTTTCAGAATATAATTATAACCGTCCACTAGCATACAGTACGCGTTATATTAGTGCATCTGCTGCGCGTAATTACAATTACATTTATTAATTGACACAACATAATAAGCCATGAAAGTTTAGTGATGGAATCTCTTCCATTTCTAAATTCTCATGGCTTATTTTTAAGATTGGCGTATTGATTTTAAAATGCGTTCAGCCGCTTCAGTATTCGCTTTAGGTTCTTGTTTGAGTTGCTCAGCAACTTTTGAAATTTCTTCACCTTTAGCGCCTACAACAATCGCTAATGATTTATATTGCAAACTCATATGTCCTTTTTGAATACCTTCTGAAACAAGGGCTCTACAAGCTGAAAAGTTCTGTGCTAAACCTACTGCAGCTACTACATGTCCTAATTCTCTAGCAGACTCAACGTTGAGTAAGTCTAAAGACGCTTTCGCAACTGGTAATACTTTCGTTCCTCCGCCAACAATGGCTAAAGTCATCGGTACTTCAATTGTGCCCACAAGACGTCCTCGGGCTTCATCATATTTCCACGTAGCAATACCTCTATACTGACCATCGCGTGCTGCATAAGCATGCGCACTTGCTTCAGCACCTCGTGTATCATTACCTGTAGCTAGAACAACGGCATGAATTCCATTCATGACTCCTTTGTTATGTGTTGCTGCCCGATGAATATCGACTTGTGCAAGCACTGACGCACGTTCCATTCTCTTAGCTACTTCTTCACCAGAATAATCGCCGCGATTTAAATCATTGATATCAATCTCACCTTCTACCCTTACAACAGAAGACGTTGCATGATTAGATAAGATACTCATTAATATCTCTTGATCTGTTAACTCATTTTTTAGATAGGCTGTCACTGCTTCTAAAATGGTATTAAGCATATTTGCACCCATCGCATCTTTAGTATCAACAAATACTTTAAGAGACAATAACTGTTCATTAGGAAATGCATCTATGTCAATACCACGATAACCACCTCCACGATGGATGATAGAAGGATAGGCTTCATCTGCAATACGTTTAATTTGGTTTTCTTGTTTTTGAATACGTTGTGTTAAGTCTTCTGTATCTTTAACATCATCAAATACGATTTGTCCGATCATCAAGCGTTCACTTTTTATCGTTTTAAATCCTCCAGTTTGGTTAACAAGTTTCGATCCATAACTCGCAGCAGCAACAACTGATGGCTCTTCAACCATCATAGGTACCACATATTCTTTCTCATCTACAATAATTTTAGGTAATAATCCAACTGGTAATGTGCCTTGGCCAATGACATTTTCGATGAGACTGTTTGCCACTTCCTCATCAATAACTGGATTGCTTAATAATGTTTGATAATTCGTTTTATCTAACCACCCGTAGTCTACTAATTGTTTTAATTTATCTTCTCTTGATAAATGACGAAAGTTTTTATCTAAACTTTTCATATTAATGTACTCCCTTTTCAATCATTAAAGCAATACCTAGTCCTCCGCCAATACAAGCTGTTGCGATACCTGTATGTTGATGTTCTTGTTCTAAAGCATTCACAAGTGTTATAACAAGACGTGCACCACTTGCACCAATAGGATGTCCTAGCGCAATGGCACCACCATAAATATTTAAAATGTTATCAGGTATTTTTAAATGATCCTTAACAGGTATACTTTGAGCTGCAAATGCTTCAGTCATTTCTATAATATCAATATCATTAATGTGTTGATGTGTTTTTTCTAATAATTTTTCTACTGCATAAAAAGGTGCATACCCCATGTATTGTGGATCGCAACCTACTTCAGCGTAATCGCCTACTATGCCAAGAATTTCAAATCCATGTTCTTTTGCAAATGTTGCTTCCATTAAAATAAGGGCAGATGATCCATCATTAATACTTGAAGCATTACCACCAGTGACTGTTCCATTCTCTTTAAATATTGTTTTCAAAGTAGATAATTTTTCGACACTACTATTTGGTCTTATACCTTCATCAGAAGTCATCTCATTACCTTCAGCGTCTGTCATTTTTATAATTTCATTATCAAATTTACCTTCTTCAACTGCCTTTGCAGCTTTAGCATGAGAATGGTTAGCAAACTCGTCTTGCATTTCACGTGTTACATGATATTTTTCGGCTATATTTTCTGCTGTGACACCCATTGGAACATAATGGAAAGCATCCGTTAATCCATCATGCATAAAACTTTCTACAGGATCTTCTCCGTCTTTTAAAATAAGTTTAGGTGCATTAGTCATACTTTCAACACCACCAACAGCAACGACTTTAGCTTCCCCTAACTGAATAAGTTGCTTCCCTAAAATAATTGCTTTCAGTCCTGAACCACATACTTCATTAATCGTCATCGCTGGAGTTGTATCAGGAATACCTGATTTAATAGCAATTTGTCGTGCAGAATTTTGTCCTATACCACTTTGTAAGACATTTCCGAAAATAACTTGTTCAATAAGAGCTGGATCGATATCAATTGATTCAATAGCTCCTTTTAAAGCTGTTGTACCTAGTTCAACAGCTGAATAATTTCTCAATTTCCCTTTATATCTGCCAATTGGCGTTCTTTTAGCACTTACAATAGCGATTTGTTTCATTCTTTATCTCCTTGCCTGTAGTATATATATAATTGTATTTTAGTAATTTATTTTGGTAAAATACAGAGTATTGTATTGTTAAAATTAGACTATTCGAAAGGATGACATGCCTGTGAATATAGGTATCGATAAAATCAATTTTTATGTCCCTAAATACTATGTAGACATGGCGAAGCTTGCAGAAGCTCGTCAAGTTGATCCAAACAAATTTTTAATTGGGATTGGACAAACACAAATGGCAGTAAGTCCAGTATCTCAAGATATTGTATCAATGGGAGCCAATGCTGCTAAAGATATTATAACAGAAGATGATAAAAAACATATTGGAATGGTTATCGTTGCTACTGAATCTGCTATCGACAACGCTAAAGCTGCAGCAGTTCAAATTCATCATTTATTAAATATCCAACCTTTTGCACGTTGTTTTGAAATGAAAGAAGCTTGCTATGCAGCTACACCTGCAATTCAACTTGCTAAAGATTATCTTGCAAACCGTCCTAACGAAAAAGTATTGGTCATTGCAAGTGATACAGCACGTTATGGTATCGAGTCAGGCGGTGAACCTACACAAGGTGCTGGTGCAGTGGCAATGTTAATTTCACATCAGCCCCGTATTTTACAATTAAACGATGATGCTGTTGCTTATACAGCAGATGTGTATGATTTCTGGAGACCGACTGGCCATAAATATCCACTTGTTGCAGGCGCATTATCAAAAGATGCATATATTGAATCATTCCAAGAAAGTTGGAAAGAGTATGCACGTCGTGAAGATAAATCATTATCCGATTTTGAATCATTATGTTTCCATGTGCCTTTTACTAAAATGGGCAAAAAAGCATTAGATTCTATCATTAATGATACTGATGAAACGACTCAATCTCGATTAACGTCTGGTTATGAAGATGCTGTATACTATAATCGCTATGTAGGTAATATATATACTGGATCACTTTATTTAAGCTTAATTTCATTACTTGAAAACAGAACTTTAACTCCCGGTCAAACAATTGGATTATTTAGTTATGGTTCTGGGTCTGTGGGAGAATTCTTTAGCGCCACAGTAGTGGAAGGTTTTGAACAACACTTAGATAAAAAAGCACATCAAACTTTATTAAATGAGCGTCAAGAAGTATCTGTAAAAGAATACGAGTCGTTCTTCAGACGTTTTGATGATTTATCTTTCGATCATGAGATTGAAAACGTAGAAAACGATAAAAATATCTTTTATTTAGAAAAGATTGAAGATGATATTAGATATTATCATTCTCCTGAATAATGTATATCACTCAGATATTAAAAAAGGTGGGACGACGAACTCAAAATGAATTCGTCATCCAATCTCCCCAACACATTATAAACGCCTAAGATAACGAATTATGTCTTAGGCGCCTTTTATTTATGGTTTAGTTGTGTATAATGGTCGATATAATTGACTCATATTCACATTTTCAATTTCTAACAATTTAATTTTATTATCAATTGTTCCACCATATCCTGTTAAACTACCATCTTTTCCTACAACGCGATGACAAGGAATAATAATAGAAATTGGATTTTTTCCTACCGCTCCACCTACAGCTTGTGCAGACATTTTTGGTTTGTTTAATAATTGACCGATATGTTTGGCAATCGTTCCGTAAGTAGTAAGCTCTCCATATGGAATCGTATTAAGATAAGCCCATACTTCTTGTTGAAAAGGTGTACCATGAGGTTGTAAAGGAAAATCAATCTCTGGATTATTTCCTAAGAAATAGTCATCAAGCCATCGTTTTACTTTTTTAAAAATATATAATTCATGATTTGTAGGAAAACGTAAATGTGTGTATTGATATAAATATTCTAATTGCGTCACTACTTCTCCGTCTGTAATGATTTCTAAATTACCTACTGGAGATTGATAAAGCATTGAATAAGACATATAGCTTCCTCCTTACTCTATTGTATTGTAATAAAAAATAAGAAGCGAGACTGAATTCATTTGAATTCCTCTTCTCGCTCCCATTAATCCATTCTGACACATTTATTAATAACTTTTTAATACTAAGTTTATTTTAATAACACAATAATTCTTAATTGAAGTTATATAATTCATAACCTTTATCTTTAGCATATTCTAATGCTAAAATTTCTAATATATTGATAAACGCTGGCTCATCTTTCACATTTACATATTGGAATTTTAATCCATAATCTTCAGCTGTGATTGATTTAATATCGTCTTCGCTTACACCTTTTTGTTGAGCTAAGCCTTTTTTAAATTTTGTTGTGCCTACACCAGATTTTAAGTTATATTGTCCCATTTTATTAAATAAGTCTTTCGTAATAGGTTGATAACCTGTTGAATATCCTCCAGTTTGACCTACAAATATTGGTGTTTTTTTATCAAAAATAACATATACACCAAATTTATCTTGAACTTTTTCACGATCTTGTTTACTAAATGATAAAGCATTATTTTTGTCATACTTAAATAATTTTTTAAGTTGCTTTTTATTATCTTCTTTAATTTGATCTAATCTTTTACTACCTTTCATATTATACCATCCTCCAGTATAGAGTATTTTTATCTTTTATCGAATTAACATTGAATCATTCTATAAAGAATACTATTTTTCTATAATTTTTTAATTTTTATTTATAATTCTAATTAATTTCTTTAAATTTTGTATACCCTATTCATCCTAGTTAAAACTTTTCTATATTGTAAATTATTTAATGCTAAACATAAAAAATCATTTCTTTTATTAAATTATAATTTATTAGTTATTCTCTATTTATTTATAGATATTTCTATTCTATAATCATATATTATGTATCTCTATATAAATATTTTATAGTTTACATGTTAGGGGAGAAAGACATGAATGATAAAGATTTAAGAGTGATAAAGACTAAGAAAGCGTTAACGAGTAGTTTATATGCTTTACTAGAAATAGAACCCTTCTCTTCTATTACAGTTCATAAAATTTGTGAAAATGCTGGTATTCATCGTACTACATTTTATAAACACTTTTATGATAAATATGAACTACTCGTCTATTTACTTGAAGTCATTGGAAAAAATTACTTTGCAATTGATATTAAGGAACGTATTAATCGTCCGTTTCAAGTTTTGTCTAATTCATTAAATCGTGAAACATTGTCTAGAATCGAATACATGCAAGAAGAAGATAATGAATACAACAAAGTTAGAAATCAGTTTCTTATAGATATTATCAAAAATGATTTTTATGAAAATATGGATCGGATAGCACTTGAAGAAACCATTCCTAAAAGCTTAGTTTTCTATGTTTTTGGTTCAATTATAGATGGTTTTTTAGAGTGGCAAAAAAATGAGGAGACAACACTTACACCTAAAGAAATGGATGAAATTTTTCATAAATTAGTTAATATTAAAACGATTAATTAATGATCAAACAATCGTTATATCGTTTTAGTAAATAAAACCCGTCGAATTAATTCAACGGGTTTTATTTATTATTAATTATTGTTTTTTATATGATTTAATTTTAATTCATTTAACTCGCTAGATGCATTAATATCACAACTACAATCTGTATCACAACCACCACATTTTCCTTGAGTAGAGCGATTAAAGAATTTATATAATGTATACGCAGCGTAACCAAAAATAGCAACAAAAATGATTACGTTTATTAATAAAGTCATTGTCATCATCCTTATATAAATAGTTTTGTTATTTGATAAAATGCAAATGTTAATATATACGCTGTAAAAATTGGATAAATTAATGCTGTAAGTGTCCATTTCCATGATGTTGTTTCTTTACGAATTGTTGCAACAGTTGAAATACATGGCACATATAATAATATAAAAATCATAAAGGCATAGGCAGATAAAGGTGTGAACTGTTGTTGAATGACATTCACTAAACCACCTTCACTAGAAGAATACAGGATAGCCATAGAACTTACAATGACTTCTTTGGCTAAGAATCCTGGAATTAACGTAGCGCCTGCTTGCCAACTACCAAATCCTAATGGAGCAATGAGATGTCCAAAGAATTCTCCAATACTATGCATGAAGCTTTCATCAATCTGTACATTCACCCCATGAGGACCGATGTAACTCAATGCCCAGATGACTACAGAACCACCAAAAATAAATGTACCTGCTTTTTTAACAAATCCTTTTGCTTTTTCCCAAGTACTTCTCCATAACGTTTTAACTGATGGCACTCTATATGTAGGTAGTTCTACAATAAATACGGAATTCTCACTTTTAAGAATAAACTTGTTAAGTAATGTACTTACAATTAATGCCACTACAATTCCTAATACATATAAACTTAGCACTACAAGAGATTGATACTTTTCAAAAAATACTCCTACAAAAATAGCATATACTGGCAATCGCGCCGAACATGACATGAAAGGTGCAATTAAAATAGTGATGAGTCTTTCTTTTTCATTTTCAATACTCCGTGTTGCCATAATACTAGGTACATTACAACCAAATCCAATAATCATTGGAATAAATGATTTACCACTTAATCCTATTGATTCCATTGTTCTATCCATTAAAACTGCAATTCGTGCCATATATCCTGAATCTTCTAAAAGTGAAATAAAGAAGAATAATACAATAATTTGTGGCACAAATACTAAGACTGAACCTACTCCAGCTACAATACCATCTGTAATCAAATTCTGTAGAAATGGCGCAACATGTATATAATGCATGCCTGCCTTTAACCAGTCTGTGAGCGGTCCGCTAAAGAAAGCATCGAGCTGATCTGATAATGGTGTTCCTATCCAAGTAAAGGTCGTTTGAAAAATCAGCCACATAATGACTAGAAATATTGGAATACCTAAGTATCTATTCATTATTATTTTATCGAGTTTTTCAGTTAAAAATTGCTGTTCTTCATTCGGATATTCAACGACACCATCTAATAGACGATCAATGTATTGATTTCGAATTATTTCAATATGTTGTCGTATTGATATATCTAAGTGTTGACTTAACTTCTCTTTAATAGGTTCAATTTGTTCGGAAATGACTGAAGGTAGTTCTCGTTCAATTTCCGGATTGTCTAATAAATACTGAATTGCTATAAAGCGTAAACGTTTTGAAGGATATTCTGTATGTGCTTGAATGATAGAAGTCATTTGCTTAATCGCATCTTCAGTTTCTTTACCATAACTGATTTTGAAGTTACGTTTTTCTTTTGGATTTAAAAAAGACAATTCATTTAGCAATTCCTCCGTACCTTTTCCTTTACGAGCAACAATGGGAAATACAGGTACTTTCAGTTTTCTCATTAGACCTTCATATTTAATTTTAATACCTCTTTGCGTTGCCACATCTACCATATTTAATCCAATGATAATAGGTTCATTTAATTCCATTAATTGTATTGTAAGTTGAAGGTTTCTCTTTAATTGACTGGCATCAATAATGTTAATCATACCTGTAAATGTATTTTTCATCAGATAGTCTGTGACGACTGTTTCATCTTTAGAAATAGGTGATAAATCATAAATACCCGGTAAATCGATTAAATTGCCAATATCTTTCTTTAATTGTCCAACTTTCTTTTCAACTGTAACGCCACTCCAGTTTCCAATGTATTCATACGAACCGGTTAGTGCATTAAACAATGATGTCTTTCCTACATTTGGATTACCTAATATACAGAAGCTTTCGTGCATAGGCTTACTCCTCTAACATAATTAAACGTGCATCACGTTGACGAATGCTTACACATTGGCCATTAATTTCAACAACACTTGGTCCATTTAACAAGCACTTTTGTTTAATACTGATTTTACTACCTACATTTAAGCCAAAGGCACCTAAACGATATAGCATATTTTTATTTTGAATATCAATTTGTTTAACTACATACTTTTTATCTTTTGATGCAGTGCTTACATTTATCATTCCAGTCACACTTTCTATTTGTAATTAATAATCATTCTCAACACTTAAATGATAACCTTTTTCACTTACTTTTACAATCATTTATTTATTCATTTTTCATAAATTTTATATACGATTCATACATTGTTTAGAGTATTTATTTTCTTATTTAGACTATAAAAAAAGCTATGGAAAATCGAACGAATTCGACTTTCCACAGCACCTACCACTTAGTTATGTTAGAACATCTCTGATACGACTTTTTGTTCTAAGAAGTTTAATAAATAGTCAGGACTGCCTGTTTTAGCGTCTGTACCTGACATTTTGAAACCACCAAATGGGTGGTAACCTACAACAGCTGCAGTACATCCACGATTTAGATATAAGTTACCTACATCAAATTCATTTACAGCTTGAATCCAATGTTCACGATTGTTTGTGATGACCGCTCCTGTTAAGCCATAATCTGTATCATTTGCAATATCAATGGCTTCATTAAAGTTATCGAATTTGGTGAAGCCAACTACAGGGCCAAAGATTTCTTCTTGCATCACTTGATCAGAAGATGTTAATCCTGAAATGATTGTTGGATGGATAAAGTAACCTGTTGAATCATCCACTTCTCCACCAATTTCAATTTTTCCTTCTTTACTACCAATTTCAATATATTTTTTAATTTTATCGAATTGTTTTTTATTAATAACAGGACCCATAAATGTATTATTGACAGTATTACCTATTGTTAAATCTTTTGTTAACTCAATTGCTTTTTCTAAGACTTCATCATAAACAGCACTATGCACAATGGCACGTGAACATGCTGAACACTTTTGACCGGAGAATCCGAACGCTGACGTTACAATAGAGTGTGCAGCTAAGTCTGTATCTACACCTTCATCTACTACAATCGCGTCTTTACCACCCATTTCAGCAATCACACGTTTTAAGAAAGTTTGACCTTCTTGCACAACTGCACTACGCTCGTAAATGCGTGTTCCTGTTGCACGAGACCCTGTGAATGTCACAAAATGTGTATGCACAGAATCAACTAAGTAGTCACCAATGTCTTTAGGATCACCAGGCACAAAGTTTACCACACCTTTAGGTAAGCCTGCTTCTTCTAAAATTTCAATCAGTTTATATGCAGTAAGCACTGTGTCTTCAGCAGGTTTCAATAACACTGTATTACCTGCAACCACTGGTGCTAATGTTGTACCTGCCATAATTGCAAATGGGAAGTTCCAGGGTGGAATGGTTACACCTGTACCAATCGGTTTATAGAAATATTGATTGTGTTCACCTTCACGATCTAAGACCGGTTTACCATCTGCAAGTTCCATCATTGAACGAGCATAATATTCTATAAAGTCAATACCTTCAGCCGCATCTCCAACTGCTTCATCCCAAGGTTTACCCGCTTCATACACCATGACTGCTGCAATTTCTTCTTTACGACGACGAATTATTGCTGCGACACGAAGCATTAATTCAGCACGATCTTTGTGTGACCATTTACGCCATGCGTCATAAGCTTTGTTTGAAGATTCAAATGCGTTATCGACATCGTCTTTTGTCGCTTTTGACACTTTAGCTACTAATTCAGATGTATTCGCTGGATTAATTGAATCGAATGTATCATCTTTAATGATATGTTCACCATCAATGACAATAGGAAGCGTTTTACCTAAACTATGTTTTACTTTTTCTAACGTTTTTTGAAATCTTTCAACATTTTCTTGTACAGAAAAATCAATACCAGGTTCATTTTTGAAAGGTACTACCATACTTCATTACCCCCTATATGTTTTTAAGTATTTAAATTCATTCTCTAACCCTTTGTTTCTTAATCATGATATTTTCTATCATTAACTTCATTTTACTATGCTTACTCCTTCATTTGCAACCGCTTACAAAATTGTTTGTTTGACCTTTTATTCAAATACTAATGTAGCCCTATCAATACACTCTATTATATAAATAATTTATAATTTAAATAAAATAAAGTATAATAATCACAACACAATTAACCGACATCTAGAAAAGGAAGTATATATATGAAAGCACTTATCACTGGTGGAGCAGGCTTTATTGGCTCCCATGTAGCAGAATATTTTATGAAACATGACACAGAAGTACATGTTATTGACAATTTAAGTTCCGGTTTTTTAAAGAATATACCTTTTGTGAACAATGAACATATTTATATTAAAGACATCACCGATTTTGAATTTGTAACACAGTTAATACAAAAAGAACAATTTGATTTTGTCATTCATTTAGCTGCTATGGTGAGTGTAGTAGAAACTATCGAAAAGCCAGAATTATCCAATCGTATTAATATAGATGCTACTGTCAATATATTAGAAGCAATTCGAACATATAATCCAAATATTAAAAAAGTCATATTTGCTTCTTCTGCAGCTATTTATGGTCATCTACCCGATTTACCTAAATCCGTAGAACAATCTAAACCATTTCCATTATCTCCATATGCTATTCAAAAGTACGCTGGAGAACAATATGCTAAGATTTATAATCATTTATATCAAATTCCTTGTACTTGTCTAAGGTTCTTTAATATTTACGGTCCTAGACAAAATCCAACATCTGATTATTCAGGAGTCATTTCTATTATGAATACTAAGTTTTTAAATCATTCAACCTTTACATTTTATGGAGATGGTGAACAAACACGTGATTTTGTTTATATCGATGATTTAATCAATGCTATATCAATTGTTCTTAATACTACTCTAACGGATGGTTTTATCTATAATGTAGGCACAGGAACACAAACAAATTTGAAAGCTGTTTTTAAATCGTTTGAAAATGGCTTTGATTATCATATACCTTATCAATTTGAAGCTCCACGTCTTGGAGATATTAAACATTCTTGTGCTGACATTACCCCACTTAAATCATTAGGTTACAAACCTAAATATAGTATTGAAGAAGGTATTACAGCTTATTTGACTTATAATAAACATAACAACATCACTATTTAATAGAAAAACGGTTAGCTTTTATTAATATGCTAACCGTTTTTTACTATTTGAGTAGTTTATAAAATTCTTTAAGTGCTAATTGATTATATTCTTGTGCGTTAAACACTTCATATTGAGATGGTTGTTTTTGAATACACTGTTCTAATGCGACGGTGATATCATCAACATCATGACTCACAAGAGTACCATATTTACCATTACCGAGTACATAGCGGTTTGCTATAATATCTGACGCGATAATATTAACTTTTAAAGTTAATGCTTCAAGTAATACCATTGATTGTCCTTCATAATGAGACGTTAAGCAGAAGACGTCTGCTTGTTTCATGATATAGTATGGATTCTTCCTTTGACCTAATAAAAAGACATGTTTTTCTAATTTCAACCTTTTTATTTGTTGTTCTAATTGAACACGGATAGGACCTTCCCCCATAATATATAACTTTGTATGCGGATGACTGACATGTACTTTACTAAATGCATCAATAAGTAAGTCGAAGCCTTTTTCAGGTGATAATCGTCCTGCAGTTACAATTTTGAAATCGTCTTCCTTAAATGGTACTGAACTTATATCTCCATTATTGATGCGTACGAGTACGGATTGGTGTTGTTTTTCAAATTTTTCAGAGTCATCTAATTTTAATTGATTGATTTTATTCAAATTAATCGTATTTCTGGAAGTGACAAATTTCTTATTCAATGATTTATCATTCATCTTCTGTTTATTTTGATCTTTAGAAGCATCGGATACACATACTAATTGATCAAATTGACTATACAGCGAGAGTACACCTTTTAAATTTTGATAATGTATTTTAACACCGTTAACTTTTCTTTTCATATCTGCTTTAATATCACTATGTAAATAAATCAATTTACGTTTTACTTTTGTTGCTAAAATTAAATTAGCCCAAAACATAGAATACCCACTAAAATCAATCGCATAGTCGAATTGGCTATGACCTAATACTTTTCGCATTTCTCTTTCGTATACTTTCTTCGGATATATCAAATGCTCTAACGTACTTTTTAATCCTCTCTGTCTTACGAAATCGATCCTATACGTTTCTTTCAATGATGCTGCTAATGGAGGTACTCTCAAAATAATTCTAACGTTCTTATTAATACTATTTAAGTTATTTAAAACTTCAAGATTTTTACTTTTATTAGTAAACAATGTAATGTCATATGTTTCATAATCGACATTTTCTAATAAATTAATGATAGACGTTGTAATACCATTATTTTTCATACCACCAGGATAAATTAACACTCTTTTCTTAGCACAGATCTTACGTTTAGGACGCTTACGTTTACCCTCAAATAGTATGTTAATAAGTGTTTCAGTAACAGTTCCATCATCTAGATAGGTATATTGACGTTTAAAATATTGATATTTTTTCTTCACTGAATCTTCATCATATACTTTTTGCTTAATCGCTGTAATCACATCTTCAATATGATGAGCGACAGGACCAGGTAGGTCACGATTAGCAATATACATACCTCGTGATGATTGATATTCATCCAAATCTGGAGTATAGAAGACAATCGGTTTATTGGTTACTAAATAGTCAAAGAAGATACTTGAATAATCTGTAATCATTAAATCAACGATCGCTAATATTTCATTGGTATCAAAATAATCAGGAATTAAATAAGGTTTTAAACGTTTTATTTTAAGCGCGTCTTTATATAAATAAGGATGTACTTTGACTAATACTTGATAATCTAGATGATGTTTAAGTTTTTCAACTTCTTCAACGATATGATTTAAACTTGCCTCTGGTGCATTGACATCCTCGCCTCTCCAAGTTGGACAATACAATAAAATACTTTGTTCTTTACTAATATGAAGATAATGATTCAACTCGCTAATCATGTCTTGTCGATTTGAATTTAAAGTTAAATCGATTCTAGGATATCCAATTTCCAAAAATTCTCCACCATAAATATTTTCAAGTCTAAAGGCTCGTTTAAAAATCGTCGTCGTATGGTGATTAGGACTAATTAAGTAATCGCTGCTTAAAAAGTTTTTAATAATATTTTGAGAACCATATAGACTATTTTCAATGTCTAATCCCATATATTTTAAAGGTGTCCCATGCCATGTATTGATATAGATTTGCTTTGGCTTTTTAATGAAATAGGATGGAAAAGTAGAATTATTAATTAAATACTTACTCTCCGTTAATGCTTTCAAATATTCTCTTGATTCTTTAATAACAAACTCTACATTTTTATAGTGCTTAAATCTTGCTTTATAAAATAGCAATGTTTCGTTATGATCTACTACCCATATGTGTTTATATTTACGATAACGAGGTTGCTGAATTAAACTTTTAAATATTGCATATGGACTATCTGTGATACTTTTTCCATCTCTCACTTGATATAATATCTGATATTCCTTAACATTATTCTTTTTATAATATTTAGCGTAAGTCATTACTTTACTTGTATAAGCAGATTTATTTTTTCTTTGTATTGGCGTAAATAAAAAATTCAATTTACGTCTTAATTGATTTGTAAGACATGTCTTAAGTGTCATATTCATTATCCTTTCTAAGTTGCTTTTATTTCTCTTAAGTTGTTTCATTAAAATGAATTGAACGATTTCAATGATGCACATATAGTAATACACACATTCAGCACTCTACAATTATATCATTTAATTATATTATATAATAAATATTTAATTTCAATACACATTGTTATTTTATATAAAAAATCAACCTTTAAGTATACGTGTTCCTACTTAAAGGTTGGTTACTATATTATTCAAAATGATTAGGCATATTTATTGTTTCATTTTGGTCAATCTTTCTTATCACTTTTGCTGGCACTCCAGCAGCTAAACTATTCGGTGGAATATTGTTTGTTACAACACTACCTGCTGCAATAACTGAGCCATCACCAATTGAAACGCCTGGCGTAACTGTCACACTCGCACCAAACCAAATATTACTTCCTATATGAATAGGTTTTGCCAATTCCCATCCTTTATTACGATCTTGATAATTGAGTGGATGATGTGCTGTATATAGTCCACATGATGGTCCTATAAAGACGTTATCGCCAATCGTAATGCCACCACCATCCATTAAATAACTATTGCTATTGATAAACACGTTTTCTCCAACTTTTATATTCCAACCATAATCTGTGTCAAATGGACTGCTGATTGAAAGTTGTTTCGCTTCATAGCCAAGTAATTCTTTTAAAATCGCTTGTCGTTTTTCTCTATCACTAGGTCGCGTATGATTATATTCAAAGCATAAGTCTTTAGCACGCTGTCTGTCCATTCTTAATTCCTCATCAAAATTTGCATCATACCATTCGTGTGCTAACATTTTTTCTTTTTCAGTCATTATCTTTTCCTCTTTTCTTTTTATAAATATAAAAAGTATTCTCCCTACGCTATACGTAGACAGAATACTTTATTATCTTCATAAGTACTACATACTAAGACGTAATATAGTCGCCACCATTAACATGGATAATTTGACCTGTAATATAAGAACTATCTGCATAACTTGCTAAGAATACATAAGCTGGCGCAAGTTCAGCAGGTTGACCACGTCGACCCATTGGTGTATCTCCACCTTGATTTTCTACCTTATCTTCATCAAATGTTGATGGAATTAATGGAGTATAAATTGGACCTGGCGCTACACCATTAACACGAATTCCTTTTTCCATCAATGATGTTGCAATAGAACGTGTGAACGACACAATAGCACCTTTCGTTGCTGAGTAATCAATAAGATGACCAGAACCACGATAAGCCGTTACACTTGTTGTATTAACAATTGCATCACCTTTACTTAAATGAGGTACTGCAGCTTGTGTTAAGAAAAACATCCCAAAAATATTTGTTTTAAATGTTTCATTGAAATGTTCTGGTTTAATATCTAAAAAGTCTTCATTAGGAAATTGCACGCCGCCATTATTTACTAATATATTGAGACCACCAAAATCGTTAACAACATTTTCAATAAGTTCTTTTGATTGATCAGCATCTTTTAAATCATGAGAATATGCTTTTGCTTTAACGCCGATTTCTTTTAAACGATTGACAGTATCTTCAGCATCTTCATGTTCATTATAATAACCAATAGCTACATCAGCGCCTTCTTTGGCATATAAAATCGCTACTGAACGACCAATACCGGAGTCACCACCAGTAATTAATGCGACTTTTCCTTTTAGTTTACCGCCTGCTTTGTATTCTTCCATTTCAGCAATAGGTCTAGGATCCATGTCTTTTTCAGAACCTGGTTGTTTTTCTTGTGTATAACCTTTAATTTTTTTATGAAAATCTAATAAGTCCATACATCTTCACTCCTTCTTTATTTACTTAACCGTTCCCATTTCTTTAATTTTTAAAACAAAATGATTACACTTACTACTTTTGAATGATATAAAGTCCATACTACAGATGCATGAAATTTTAACATAGAATCTTTATAATATAATTAATCTAAAAATGACTCATATAGAGATAAAAAAGGAGTGTTACAATATGAAAGGCATTCTAAAGGGTATCATTACTATTCTTATCATTTTAGGGCTTGTAAAAACAGTTCAAGATCATGATTTAATGAATGAAGCTAACCAATACTATAATGAAGCTAAAAGTGGTGAACTTATACAATCTATCACTCACCCAAATTTCAATAATTTTAAAGATTTAGATTTAAGTCATTTTAAACCATCTGATTTCTTTTAATATTCATAGCTATCATGAATAAAAGAACAATGTACTCATTTTATTTAGAGTAACGTTGTTCTTTTTTTATTAAGCAAGGTCATTGACTAATATACCCTAAGGGGGTATATTGAAGATGGTAGGAGGACAAAAATATGACTCAAAATCATCAAATTACCTTGAATATCATTGGTATGACATGTGCCGCTTGTTCTAATCGTATTGAAAAACGATTGAATAAAATAGATGGCGTTCATGCTCAAGTGAATCTGGCAACTGAAAAAGCAACCATTGATTATCCTAATGATCAATATGAAGTAAGCGATTTTATTGAAACGATCCAAAAATTAGGATATGACGTTGAAACAGATAAAAGTGAACTAGACGTTATAGGTATGACGTGTGCCGCTTGTTCTAATCGTATTGAAAAAGTATTAAATAAAACAACAGGCGTTAAGCAAGCAACAGTCAATCTAACCACAGAACAAGCAACGATCGATTATTATCCAGGTCAAACTGATGTTGATACGCTCATTGGACGAATACAACATCTCGGCTATGATGCTAAACCTAAACAATCAAAAAAAGAACAAGCTTCTCGTAAAGTTCAAGAATTAAAAAGAAAACGTAATAAACTCATTATTTCAGCAATATTAGCTTTTCCATTACTTTTAACTATGCTTGTTCATTTATTTAATATACCGTTACCTGAAATATTTATGAACCCTTGGTTTCAATTTATCTTAGCCACTCCCATTCAATTTATTATAGGATGGCAATTTTATGTTGGCGCATACAAGAATTTACGTAATGGTGGTGCCAATATGGATGTTCTTGTAGCACTTGGTACTAGTGCAGCTTATTTCTATAGTATTTACGAAATGAGTAAATGGTTATTAGATTCAAACACACAGCCCCACCTTTATTTTGAAACCAGTGCTGTTTTAATCACTTTAATTTTATTTGGCAAGTATTTAGAAGCACGTGCAAAATCACAAACAACACATGCTTTAAATCAATTATTAAATTTACAAGCCAAAGAAGCACGTCTTATTAAAGATGATGGAACAGAAACAATGGTTCCGCTTCAAACTGTTCAAGTTGGAGACACATTACTTGTTAAACCAGGAGAAAAAATCCCAGTAGATGCGAAAGTCATTAAAGGGACAACAACAGTAGATGAATCTATGCTAACTGGAGAATCCATGCCTATAGATAAAACCGTTGATAATGAAGTGATTGGTGCAACACTAAATAAAAATGGTGTCATTACCGTTCAAGCAACAAAAGTAGGTCAAGATACTGCTTTATCTAATATTATTAAAGTAGTTGAAGAAGCGCAAAGTTCAAAGGCACCTATTCAACGTTTAGCAGATATAATTTCTGGCTATTTCGTACCTATTGTTATTGGTATTGCCGTACTCACTTTTATCATATGGATTATCTTCGTTCATCCTGGTCAATTTGAAGATGCACTCGTTGCCATGATCTCTGTATTAGTCATTGCTTGTCCATGCGCATTAGGACTTGCAACGCCAACTTCTATAATGGTTGGTACAGGACGTGCAGCAGAAGAAGGTATCTTGTTTAAAGGTGGCGAATATGTAGAACGTACTCATCAAATTGATACAGTTGTATTTGATAAAACGGGTACATTGACACATGGTACACCAGAAGTGACTTACTTTAAAGGTGATGATACTTTATTACAATATGTAGCTTCTGCTGAAAATAATTCTGAACATCCCTTGGCAACCGCGATTGTTAAGTACGCTAAAACAAAACAGCTTACTTTAACAAATATAGAGCACTATGAAACATTACCAGGTCATGGTATTAAAGCTACAATCAATAATAAGACATTATTCATAGGCAACCGATCATTAATGTCAAATCATCATATTGATACAGCATCTTTATTAGATGAAATTACCCAAATTGAACAAAAAGGACAAACTGTCATGTTGATTGCATATGATCAGATATTACGTGGTTATATCGCTGTAGCAGACACTGTTAAATCTGAAGCCAAAGTTGCAGTTCAAGAACTAAAAGACATGGATTTACGTACGGTAATGATTACAGGTGATAACCACTCTACAGCTCAAGCTATTGCAAATGAAGTTGGTATTGATCATGTTATCGCCAACGTTCTTCCGGAAGATAAAGCTAAACATGTTGCTCATTTTCAAGATAAAGGTGAAAACGTTGCGATGGTTGGCGATGGTATTAATGATGCACCTGCTTTAGTTCAAGCAGATATTGGTATTGCCATGGGAACAGGTACTGAAGTCGCAATTGAAGCAGCTGATATTACTATCTTAGGTGGAGACATTGCCTTAGTACCTAAAGCTATTCACGCAAGTCATAAAACGATTCGAAATATTAAACAGAATCTTTTTTGGGCGTTCGGTTATAATGCTGCTGGTATTCCTATTGCTGCTATGGGCTTACTCGCTCCATGGATTGCTGGTGCAGCGATGGCATTAAGTTCTGTAAGCGTTGTAACTAATGCATTACGTCTAAAACGAATGAAATTATAAATGAATTTTAAACTTTATACTTTCATAAAAATTTAAAAAGCGTAAAATATGGGTATAGTAATTATGAAATATTCGGAGGTGACAATCAATGATTAATAAAGTCATTAAAGTAGATGGTATGAGTTGTGAACATTGTAAAAATACAATCGAATCAGCATTAGCTAAAATTAATGGTGTCAGAACTGCTGAAGTAGACCTTGATAAAAACGAAGTTCGTGTAGATTATAATGATGAACTTGTTTCAACAAAAGACTTACATGACGCTATTGAAGATCAAGGCTATGATGTTAAAGAATAATAAAAAAGTTGGAGGTAATACTCCAACTTTTTTTATTTTAATTTACCCTTAGTTTAGTCGTACCACTAGTTAAAACATCCATAGTTGCATCAAGTGCATCTACTATGAGATTTTTGACAGCTGCTTCTGTATAGAAAGCAATATGTGGTGTTAAAATAATATCTTCTCTTTTGATAAGTTGCTTTAACAGTACATCATCTATCTCTTTTCCACGATAATCACCTGGGAATAATCCTCTTTCATATTCATATGTATCTAATGCAGCCCCTTTAATTCGACCACTATCTATAACAGAAAGTAAAGCTTGTGTATCTACAATTGATCCCCTTGCCGCATTCACAAATACGGCACCTTTTTTAAAATTTGAAAAAACAACGTCATTAAACAAATGATGATTATATTTCGTAGCTGGAATATGCACGGTAACAATATCAGCTTCTTTAATTGCTTCTTCTAATGTATCTTTATAATCAACGAATTTTGCTAAAGCGTTATTTGGAAATGGATCATAAGCAACAACCTTGCTGTTATAACCTTTTCCAAAAATTTCTGCCACAATCGAACCTATGCGTCCAGTACCAATTACTGCCACAGTTAAATCTCGGATAGATTGTGATAATATAGAAGGTTCCCAACGAAAGTCATAATTATGCACTTTATGTTGAATACGTTTTTGATACCTTACAATATTGATGGCTTGTGTAACAGCAAATTCAGCAATTGAACTTGGAGAATACGAGGGTACATTTGAGATAATGATGTCGTACTTAGTAGCTAAATCTAAGTCATACGTATCAAATCCTGCACTACGTTGTGCAATTTGCTTAATTCCATATTGTTTCAATTTCGCAAAAATCTCTTCTGAAATTGGATGTTGTTGAGATAACGATAGACCATCAAATCCTTTTACAGTATCAACTGTTGTCTCTGTTAACATTTCTTTGGTTAAATCAACATCAACATTGTTTTGTTTCGCCCACTCGTTAATATATGGTATATCTTCATCTCTTACACTCATAATTTTAATTTTGGTCATATATTGATCCTCTTCCTTCATAATTTTTTAACTATGCTTTGCTTTATACATATCAGCTAGGTCAATTAACCTACTAGCTGCTTCTTCTAACCATTTATCATCTAATGCAAGTGAGATACGCACGTAATGTTTTCCATTTTCACCAAATGGTATACCTGGAGCAACTAAAATAGATTTCTCTTTTAATAAATATTGTTCAAAGGTTTCACTATCATAACCTGGAGGTGTACGTAACCATGAATAGATACCGCCTTTAGAATGCACAAATGGTAGATGGGCTTCACTTAATTTTGCTTCAAACTTATCTCGACGCCGTTTAAATGTTTCATTCTGTTCTTCTAAAAATTCATCATAATGATTAAGTGCATACGTCGCTGCATCTTGTAACGCACCAAACATTCCAGCATTTGTATGCGTTTGATATTTCTTTAATGCTTGAATCATGTCTTTATTTCCTACTGCAAAACCCACTCGGAAACCTGACATATTATATCCTTTTGAAAGTGAGAAAATTTCAATAGCGACATCTTTACCGTGTTCTGAAGCAAGTATGCTTGGATTTTTAGCATCAAAGCCAAAAGCACTATAAGCAAAGTCGTGCACAATTTTTGTCTTTGTACCTTTGAATCGTTCAATTGCTTCATCAAATACTTCTTTTGTAGCCGTTGATCCTGTTGGATTATTGGGATACGTTAAATAAACAAGCGTCGTGTTGTCTAGTACTCTCTTATCTACATTATCCCAATTTGGCAAATAATCTGGAGGATCTAAATTTAATGGAACCGGATTGGCATCTGCGAGCATCACTCCTGCTAAATAATCTGTATATCCAGGATCCGGAAGTAGCACATTTTCTCCAGGATTAACAACACATGTAGGTAAAGCTACTAGTCCATTTTTTGTACCATATAAAATACATACTTCATTCTCTTTATCTAATGTCACATTGTACTGACGTTGATAAAAATTAACAATGGCTTCTTTAAATGATTCTTTACCATGAAAAGCACCATATTTTTGATTTTCAGGAATCCGAATCGCTTCAGAAAAATGCTCAATAATACCTTCTGGTGTTTCACCATCGGGAATGCCTACTGCCATATTAATAAGTGGTAAAGGGCCATGTTCTACTTTACGTCCCATCGTTTTTCCAAAATAGCTATCAGGAATGGCTGCTAATCTTTTTGAAATAACCATGTTATTCCTCCTTAAATAAAAAGCTATATACCACTTTTGTGTGGCATATAGCTTCATGAGATATATGTCACTTATCTTTGAGGTTATTTATTATCCTCTTGGAGTTAGCACAGTACTTTATATTTATGAAGCCTGTTGCTGAAGTTTCATTGGGCCAAATCCCTTCACTTCTCTCGATAAGTTCTTACGTATTAAGTCTTATTTTAACATTACACTGATAATTGTCAATTTTCAGATTTATTTATTCTATTTCATATTTTTTATATCTTCTAACATAGCCTCTGCTGTTATTTTAGCACTTGTTAATACAATGGGTACGTCTCCGTCTGGATATATGCTTGCTTTACGCCTGAAAAATATAAATCTATATAATTACAGGACAGATAATAATTATTTTGTGTCTCAGTAAATTCACTAATAAAGTATTTAATATATCATTTATTTTAATATAGGCAGACGTTCTCACAAAAATAATAACTGACAGTATAGAAAACCAATGAACTAGTTCAATACATCACATTACGATAGTCATCTTATAAATAAACATCTTCTTTAGTTAAATTTTTTTATCCATTCATCGTTTAGAATATACATGACATTATTTAATAAAAAAGAAGTGGGATAGAATTCACTTTGAATTCGTCGTCCCACTTCAGCAAAAAAGACTAAAGTTGAAAAAGCTTAAACAAGCACATTTTCAATTCAGTCATCAATTGTCAATATATTAAAAATACCTGAGACATTTAATAATGTCCCAGGCTTTATTTCAATAACTCGATATCCTATCCAGTTATCTACTTAAATCTTACCACCAACCGTTAGCATTACGGAAAGCAATTGCTGCATCCCATGAACCGTAACGTGATTTAGCATAGTTAGCCATACCTTGAGTTTGTGATGCTACTGAACCAGTACCCCATGATTGATTAGTTTGGCCTAAACCATGGTATTGACCATTAGAAGCATTTGGGTTACCGCTTGATTCTGGCATTACGATAGCGTTCCAAGCAGCTTCAGTACCACCGTTAGCTAAGAATTGAGCTTTAACTGATCCACCAGTTGAAGCAGTTGAGTATGAAGTTGTTTTTGGTGCTGAGTATGAAGTTGTACGAGCACTGTAGTTATTGTAGCTAGACGTTCTTTGTACTGGAGCTGAAACAGCTTTTACATTTGAAGTGCTAGCTTGATTATTTGAACTTACTGATTGAGTTGAAGCTTGATTATAAGACTCAGTGTAGTCAGTAGTTGATTGAGCTGTGTCAGCACCACCAGTGTAAGTATAGTTCCAAGACCAAGTGTTACCATTTGAAGTAAAGTTATATTTGAAACCGTCTTTTACGAATGAAATGTCATATGCACCAGCTTGTACTGGGTGAGCATTTAATTCAGATGGGTTATTTTGAGCTAAGTCAGCTAAATGAGAATAGTTAGTTGTTTGTTCTGATGCATGTGCACTGTGATCGTTTGTTAAAGCATATCCTGTTAAACCTAAAGTTACTGCTAATGACGAAGCGATTACTGTCTTTTTCATAATAAATAATTCCTCCAAAATTGAAATATATATTTTCGTTATGTTTCGTTCTTTGTTTAAGATTAATTTCTGTTTTGATTTGTTGTTTAACTTTTGACAATAGCTACTATAACACAAAATTCATAGAATAGTATTACGCTTTTTTTACAAAAAATTACAATTAATCCATCATTTTGTAATATTGAAATATATTAAATACTTCTTGTAATATATAAAATCTATCAATATGGAGTTTATTTTTATTATAAATTAACGTTTTACAATACTTTCTTACAAAAATTACAATACTTTAACATCATTAGTAATATTACAAATTAATGTTTTGTTACATTACTGTAATATTTTTAAAATGTAATTGGCTATTTAAATTCTTTACTTTTGATAAAAAAACAAGAGCTTGCACGTATTCAGTTTCCTTATTATTTTTAATAATCTTTTACTCCCCAAAGTACCTTTTCACAATTACGAATAATATATTTTAGTATCTCAATACGAGAGGTTTTTTTATGATCAGCAGGGACCACAAGCCATGGTGCATAGGATGTATTTGTTTTCTCAATCATATCGTGACTTGATTCCACGTATAAATCCCATTTTTCTCTATTTCGCCAGTCTTCATCTGTAATTTTCCATTGTTTATTAACATTTTCTTGACGATCTTTAAAACGTTTTAATTGTTCTTCTTTATCTAATGTAAGGAAGAACTTTAAAATAATCGCTCCTTCATCTGTCCACATTTTCTCAAATGCGTTTATTTCATCATATGCACGTTGCCATTCATCGATAGTAGCAAAACCTTCGACACGCTCTACCAATACACGACCATACCAACTTCTATCGAATAATTCGATGTGCCCTGTTCTTGGCATTTCTTTCGCAAATCTCCATAAATAATGATGTTTTAATTCAACATCTGTAGGGGCACTAATGCCATTCACTCGATAACCCGTTGGATCTAATTTTTCTCTAATTCGTTTAATATTTCCACCTTTACCAGCTGCATCCATACCTTCAAATACTAAAATAAGTGGAATCTTTCTATCATATAAAGCGAATTGAATTTCTCTCATACGATTTTGCAATTCCTCAATGAGCTGTTTATATTCATCTTTTTTTACTTTATCCACCTTTCTATCAAAAAGGTGTGTTTTAAAATTAGAATGAAATTTACCGTCTCGCTGTTCTTCTTTTTGCTCATGCTTCTCAATCGCTGTTTCAAGACGTTTGATAATATGTTCATACATTGTTTCAATCGCTTTTTCTCTTTCGGTATAATCAATGATTTCCCATGCTTTATCATTTTTTATAAATTGACGCATGTCTTTAAGATAAATATCTGTTGAAAGTACATTACTATATTCTTGAACTTTCCAACGCGTCAATGGATTATCTTTGGTTTGTTGAATATGTTCTTGACGTTTTTCTTCATTAATTTCTATGAAAAACTTAATGATTTCATAGTGATCTCGTTTAAGCATATTTTCAAAAGAAGAAATTTGTTGTTTGAGTACATCATAGTTTTTATATTTGGCGTGTTTAATTTGATTTTCTCTATAATCTAGATAATGAGAATACCAACTTCTAAAATAAATATTTATATCACCTTTTTTAGGTAAGGTATTCCAATATTTTTGTAAAAATTGATATCTTAAATCATCCTGTTTAGGTGACTGTGTCGCAATAAATTGTGTATACTTCGCATCTAAATTTAATAATAACTCATTAGATAAGCGCGTCTTCCCAGATGCAGGTACACCTTCAAATAATAACATCACTGGAATGCCTAGTTCATGTGTACGTCGTGTTAATTCTGCTGTTTTTAATGCTAAAGCTTCAATTTTTTTCGCCATTAACCCTTCATCCTTTTAATCTTTTTTCTATTTTATTGTAACATTATTGGCGTTTATCGTTTAAATTTAAAAATGCCTGAGACAATTCATCATGTCCCAGGCTAATGCGTTTATCCCATAAATTTGTAAATATCATTTGTAAATAATTTTAAGACTCTGCGTAAAATAACATCTAGTATAAATGCTGTTACTAAAGGTACAACAAAAAATCCAATAATAATTAGTATGATACTCATAACAGCTGAATCGACGTGTAAAAATTTAAATGCACTAATCGGCCCAATCATACCAATAAATCCAAACCCAGCAGACTCTTTTGTTCCAGCAATACCGATAAGACTACCAACTACACCAGAAACCGCTGCGGTAATCAAAATAGGTAGCATAATAATTGGATATTTCACCATATTTGGCATCATCATTTTCACGCCACCAAAGAAAATAGAAATTGGTACTGCAACACGATTTACTTGACTTGTGCCAATAAGTAAAACCGCTTCAGTAGCTGAAATACCAATTGAAGCTGAACCAGCTGCCAAACCTGTAATACCAATGGCAATAGCAATAGCTACTGTTGATAATGGGGAAATAATAATAAAACTAAATACCATTGAGATTAACATACACATCAATACGGGTTGTAATTCAGTGAAACTATTAATCATATTACCAATCGCAATATTTATAGTATGTACATATGGTAGGATGAGCACACCAATTGTAGCTGAGATACCTCCAACAATTGTTGGATAAACAATTAATGCCATACTTCCTACACGTTTTTCAATAAGTAGAATAAATAAAACTGCAATTGCAGCAGTAATCATCGTATTGATTAGATCACCAATACCTGCAATAATCCAAGCCCCATTCTTAAATTGAGCAGCACCACTTCCTACATAAGCTGCACTTGATACGACTGCAATCGCAAGAGGAGTCATATTAAATTTAATCGCAATTAACGCACCTACTAATGCTGGTACAGTAAATTGTAATGCTTGAACAACATGTAGTAATGTTGCAAAAATAGGATGGTGATGCATAAGAGCTTTAAAGATTTCACCTAAAATGGCATTCGGTACTAAACCTACCACAATCCCAATAGCCACTCCGGAAAGTACTCTAAAAATAAAATCTCCAACGCTTATTTTTCTAAGTTCTGTTGTCATTCTTATACCTCCTATAATATTTTGTTGTTGTATTAAGTAATGATAAAAAATACTATAACACATTTTCTAAATTTTCAGAATATTTATTTTATCATTTTCTTAAATTTTTCTAGTTTTATGGATATTTTAAGAATTTTGACCAACAATATATATGTAATTTAAAAAGAAAAAACAAATTTCTTCTATTATAATAGTTTAAAATAGAAAGAGTAATCATACTCTTTGACAACCTTCTTTGTTCGTTTAATAATTTAAAGTAATCACATTTTAAAATGAAAGGGGTGTCTTTGTGCCAAGCAATAAAATGGATCCAAGAGTCATACGTACAAAACAATTACTCGTAGAAGCATTTCTAAATGTGTCACAAGAAAAAGAAATGACCCAAATTACAGTAAAAAATATTACTGACCGTGCTACTGTTAATCGGGCTACATTTTACGCACACTTTAATGATAAATATGAAATATTAGATTATTCATTATCAATGACTGTTCTTAAAGATATTAAAGAAACGTTGTCTATTTCAGAAACGCTCAATGGTCAGATTATCTCTAAATTATTTGTCTCGATAGCATATTATTTGGAAAATGTACAAAATGCTTGCAAACTCAATCGTGAGACATTTTGTAACCATGCTCATAAATGCATTAACAACGAGTTGGAAGCTATGTTTACCCTTATGTTACAACATAAATATCCCGAGCACGATTCTAGTATTATTGAAAATAGCGCAAGCTTTTTAGCCGCTGGTTTATGTGGACTGGCAAGACATTGGTTAAATACAAGCGAACTAAGTGCTGAGCAATTTATTAATCAAAACTTACCATTTTTACTTCACCATATTACAAATCTATAATTCTATAAACAACACTTACAGTCTTAATGATTGTAAGTGTTGTTTTATAGAAAAGCATGCGACTTGCATAAAATGATTATTTACGTTATATTATAAACAACACTTGTTGTTTAGATAATAAGTGTTGTTTAAATAAAGTTTAGTTAGGAGGGATGATATGTCCAAGATAGAAAATCATGAGGGTTTTAAACGTACCTTTAAAAATCATAAATTAACATTAGGTCTATCCATACCATTTGATAGTAAAAATAAAGAGTATATTGATTTTAATGAACAAGTGAAGTTTGCACAACAAGCTGAACGATTAGGATTTACAAGTTTATTCGTGAGAGATAATCCACTTTATAGTCCTCATTTAGGGCCCGTAACTGAAAATTACGACCCATTTGTTTTCCTAACGTATTTAAGTGCGTTTACCTCAAAAATTGCACTTGGGACCAGCAGTATTGTGGCAACACTACGTCATCCTATCCATTTAGCTAAATCAGCAGTCTCACTTGACCTTATTTCCAATCAACGTTTATTACTCGGTATGGCTACCGGTGATCGCGCTTTCGAATTCCCTGCATTTAAAGTAGATGAAAGTGCATTAACAGAACGTTATCAAACAACCATTCAATCATTAAGAGCGCTTTGGCAATCACATTCTCCCAACATTTCAAATTCAATTTTTGAATTATATGAGGATTCTGGGTTACAAGTATTGCCTAAACATCATACGATTCCGATGTTTGGTACAGGCTACTCAAGACAATCCATGTCCTGGTTACAACAGCATATGGATGGTTGGTTATTTTACGCCCAACCTTTTCAAGATCAAAAGAAATTAGTTGAAGCTTGGCACAGTGATACTGACCGCTTCAAGCCATTTATGAATATTTTAATGATTGATTTATCCCGAAATCCAAACGAAACCGTAAAACCGATTAAAGGTGGTTTCCGTACTGGACGTAAAAATTTATTACAAATATTAAAAGCTTATGAATCCATTAATACAAATCATATTATCTTAAGATTTACAAATGATGATCGTGATATCGAAGAACTCATAGAAGAAGTTGGAACGTATATTGTACCCCACTTCCCAGCTCATACAAATTAGGAGGAATAAATAATGAGAGAATTACTAGATAGAATTAATCAATTAGCAAATAAAGAAAAAGTTGAAAGTTTGAGTGTTGAAGAAAAACAAGAACAACATCAATTAAGACAAGAATATTTAGGAATGATTAGAGGCCAAGTCCTTCATACATTCTCAACTATGAAAGTTGTCGATCCACTTGGTCAAGACGTTACACCTGATAAAGTGTATGACTTAAGAGAAGAATACGGCAATATTCAAAAAAACTAAAATTTTATTATCAAGACTTAGACTGCCTTCAAAGTTCTGACTTTGAAGGCCTTTTTTATGTTCATCTGAATCAGCAAATGTTGCACCGTAATAACCTTGAGAAGTCTTAGGTTCATCAATCACCTTACCACCTAATGCTTCCACTTTATGCATTAATTCATCCACTTCATTATTAGTTTTAACACCTAATGATATAATCACTTCATTAAAGACGAAAGAAACAACTTCGGATTAAGACGACTTAACCCGAAGTATTTTATTAGGCCAATATGTGATCCATTGAACGATTCACACTACTTGCATACATACCACCAAATTTAACTAAATGCACCATGAATAAATATAATCTATAGAACTCTAAGCGTTTTTCTGCTCCTTTTCCTAAAGGATAATGCTTTTCATATTCATTATAAAACTCTTGTGTAAATCCACCGAAGACAGTAGTGATACCTAGGTCAAATTCTCTATCTCCATATAACGGGGCTGGATCAAATAAAGCGGGACGCCCATCTTTTAAAAACATATAATTACCGCCCCATAAATCACCGTGTAAAAGAGACGGTTTGCTATTATGATTTTCTAATTCATTAATCATAACAGAACGTACTTGTTCGTATACTTTATTATCTTCTTCATTCCATAAATTTTTACGTAATAGTTCATCTCTTAAATGATCCATACGACGTTCTACAAAAATTTCACTCCAAGACTCTGACCATGTATTATCAAATGAGACATCAGCACCTTCATAAGGTAACTCGAATCCAAACTTACCTTCTGACTGTTGATGACTATGCATTTTGGCTACAAGTTGTCCTAATTCTTTTTGACTTCCTTTACCGCCTTCTTCTAAATAACTGAGTAATAGATACGCATCGCCATTAATTTCGCCATTTTCAATCACTCTTGGTGCTGTAATATCTGCTTTTTCAAATGCTTCTAGTCCAGCCATTTCGGCAGCGTAGAAAGAGGGTTTACGATTTCTTTGAGCTAATAAAAAATATATATCATCGTTTGTTGTAATTTTAAATGCTTCATTTACATCTCCACCGCTTACTGGTGAAATATCTTGAATACCCTCTAAAGGTAATTGATTTTTCCAATATGATTTCATTAATTATCCTCCTTAGTCCAATTCTTTATCTACTATTCTATTACCTAAATGGATGTGCTTTAACCTTTGTCATTCCAAAATGATTTAAAGTTAGGCAATTTTTCAAACACTTTCAAATTTGACTATTCATTTTTAAGCGAACGTGCTAGTCTATTAAAGGAATGTTTTTTCAATGATATTAAATGAGGATCGTAAGCCTCAAATACAATGAAATGGAGCATTATTATGTACAAATTAATTAAACCTCTTTTATTCAAAATCGAACCTGAAAAGGCACATGGATTAACAGTAGATGCCTTAAAATTCACTCAGAAAAACGCTTTTTTACTACCTTTTGTAAATAAATTATTTACATATGAACACCCCTCTCTTTCACAAAACATTAAAGGGATAACATTTAAAAATCCAGTTGGTTTAGCTGCTGGTTTTGATAAATCATGTGAAGTGCCTAAAGCACTTGAAAATGCTGGTTTCGGTGCTCTTGAACTTGGTGGCATTACACCTAAACCACAAGATGGCAATCCTAAACCGCGTATGTATCGCTTACTTGAAGATGATGCCTTAATCAATCGTATGGGCTTTAATAATATGGGGATGAATAAAGCTTTATGGAATTTAAGACGTCATGCTTACACTATTCCTGTAGGTTTAAATGTGGGCGTTAATAAAACGACACCTTACGAAGAACGTTATCAAGATTATATTAAAGTCATCGATGCATTTAAAGCAGATGTATCATTTTTCACTGTGAATATTAGCTCACCTAATACTGAAAACTTACAAAGTTTCCATGATAAAGATGAATTTTCAATGTTATGTCATGCTTTAACAGATTATAAAGCACAACACGAAGTGAATGTCCCAATCTTTTTAAAGTTAACTTCAGACTTAGAACTTGAAGGTTTTAAAACTATTTTACCTCAAATTACAGAAACCTTTGATGGTATGATTTTAGCCAATACCACACGTCAACGTGATGGTTTATCTTCTCCAAATAAAGTAGAAGACGGAGGATTAAGTGGTCGACCTTTATTTAAACGTAATTTAGAACTTGTAAAATGGGCTTATCAACAAACGAATGGCGAATTTTTAATCATTGGTACAGGTGGTATTTTTAGTGCACAAGATACTATTCAAATGATGCGAAATGGTGCATCACTTGTACAAATCTACTCATCCCTCGTGATAGAAGGCCCTGGTTTAACTAAAAAGATTAATCGAGATATTGCTAAATATTTAAAAGCAAACCATTATAGTCATATTAGTGAGATTATTGGACTAGATGCTAGACGTTAAATTATTTCACTAAACGATAAAGTGCACTATACTAATATTACACGTAGCACGTACTATCGGAGGGCATATTGATGACTATAGAAGATAAACAAAAAGAGTTACAAACTAAAGATAAGAATAACATTGAAGATACCAAATCTTCTCAAGAATACGATAATAGTATCGGTTACAATGGTGAAAAGAAAACAGCTTTGGATCTTGAAATTGAACGTGAACTATTAGAAATGATGGAAAATAAAGATCCTGAACCTGAAAAAGAGAAGAAAGGTATAAAAATTGCTGGACTACTATCTGCTCTTGTTATTGCTATTTTAGCTATTGTGCGTTTTATCCATCGTACGTTATAACTAAAAGCGAAGGAGTAAGAAAGAATGTTTAACTCATTCTCTCTTACTCCTTTTAAAATTGTTCTAAAAATGCTTTAGCTTCTCGATTAATTTTTTTAAAATCAATACCTTGTTCCATCGCTGCAAATACACATCCGCAATAACATTGTCTAAATATATTATAATCATTACACATTTCTATAGACCGTTCATAACCTTTATTTTTCTTAAAATCACTAGGTAAATAATATGTATTGTATAATCGTTGAACTTCCATACCTAGTTCATTAATTAATTGAGCATTCTTTTTAGGAGATAATGTTAATGCACTACCGAAATAATCATATCCATACTTCACTGCTGCTTCTGCGACAAGCTCTAAACGCATCTCAAAACACGCTGTACAACGTTTTCCACCTTCAGGTTCTTCAGTAAGACCACGCGATTTTGCCATCTTCATAAATTCATATGGCTGATAATCAGCTTCAATATATTTTACCGAATGTCCAGTCTTTTCATTAAACTCTTTTACAAATTGTGCTTGAACTTTGGCACGTCTTAAGTATTCATTTTTAGGATGAATATTAGGATTAGCAAAATAAATAGCAATATCTGCATACTGAGATAGATATTCTAATGTATATGTGCTACAAGGTGCACAACAACTATGTAATAAAATTTTAGGGCGAACGCCTTCACGCTCCCATTGATTAATCAGTTTTTTCAACACCCTATCATAATTGATTTTTTGATTTTTCATCTTCTTAATCATAGGTTCAGCATTTAACATTTCTCAATTCTCCTTATAAAATATTATATATTATTTTTAGTTTGAGACTTATACAATAAAAATATATCAGATATTATCGACTTACTATATCTTGAACTTTTTTAATAGCCTCATCTTCTATTTCTTTGAAAATTTTTATTGCCCTATGTATTTTTTATATTATTTCTTAAAGATGGTGATTGCTTAAATTCATTAATGACACGCGTACCACATTGAGTACATACATTTTAAACTGGAACAAGTTCACTTCCATAATGCTTACAATAAGCCACTAAAACCTCTTCCAAATAATCTACGTAGTACTCCGAAATCATCGAATTGACTAATTAACGATGATCCAAATAAATGTAATGCAAATCCAATAATAACGAAAAATATGATAACACCGTAAAAACTAGGGATACGTAATTTTCTATTTACACTATATTTAGCAATTAAATATATACATGATGTGAATAATAAGATAATCGAAAATACTCCTAATACCCCACTTAAAATATAAAGTTTTAAAAATAGTGAAATAAATCCTAACAAAAGTATAAGCACTGATAATGTATTCGTTAAAATAAAGTCTGACAAAACTTTTTTAATTTGAAAAGGTTGAAGTACAGTTAAACGTATCACTCCATAAGTAATAAAGAAAAGAATAGCTATAGCAATAGCGATGCCTAGTATTACTCTTAGAACAATAGTAAATACTCCTGAAACGATATAACCAAAACTATCTTCAATCATAAAATGAATAAAAAATCCTAAAATTAATAAGCCCACTATCACTAATGAAGCTAATAATGAGTAACTAAATGAATGATGACTCTCAATGATTGTATCATGCCGTTTAAACACTTGTTTAAAGAATTTTTTACTTTCTTCGACAACAGATTTAACTTTTTGACTTGAAGCTCCAGGATTACCATAACGTTGTTGATAAGATGTATAATCAGGTGCATCTTGCGTTTGAGATGACTCAATATTGTTGTATTGATTCACTGTAGGCTGTTCTTTTGATATAGCATTTGGCGAAGTAACAGAACTTGAAGTAGAGTGATTTACACTTTTGTTTATATGACTATCCAAGTTTAATGATTCTGGTGTTGTTGTAGATGGTGTAATCTGATCTAATTTCGTTCCACATTCTCCACAAAATAAATCTCCTTGTTGATATGACTGACCACAATTTGGACATTGCATCCTATATACCTCCATAAACATAAAATTCGAAATCATTATACCATTAAATTGAATTGCTTGAAATATTATTTTAATGAAATAAAAAAGTTCGAATCTTAAAAGATTCGAACTCTAATGATGATATATTATTCAGCTTCTCTAATTTCTGCATCGATATCTGCATAATCAATTTCAGTATTAGTGAATGTTTTATTATCGATTGGGAAGTGTTGTTCAAATGTTTCAAAGTTTTGAATTTCAACTTTTACATCATCTACTTCAAAATCTAAAATGTGTCCGCCGAAATTACGATCATCGTTGGCGAAATGAATATGGAAACCACCAGAACCAATACCATGGAATAATTCAGGTGTAAAGAAGCCAATCACTGTACCGTTAACATCTTCCTGAGTTTCTTCAGGTTGTCTACGTGCTGAATCAATTAATCTTGTATATGGTGGTTCTTGTTTTGGCATCATACGAACATGCATTTTTTTAAATTTACCAGTGATTTTTACTGCTGAGAATAAATTATCACTTAACATATGTTCTTTTACTTCATTTAATACTGTTTCAGAATCTTTATTAGAAGTTTCATAAGATTCATCTGCTTCAAATTTAGTAATTGTTGCAAAAGGTGTTAATTCATCACCTTTAAGTTTAACGAATTCTTTTTTTTCATTTGCATGGTAAGCTTCTCCATTAATGAAGATAACTTCACCGTCTGAACCTGTAAGTGTTGCTAGTCCTGAATCACCATGTTTTAATAATTCATCGATTGTGGCAGTTCCTTCTAATAAACCTGCCATCAATGTACCTAATGTACCATGTTGATATAATACATGACCCATATTAATATTCACTCCTATTTTTAGAAAATTAATTTAAAGAATCTGGTAACATATTTGTTGATAATTTAATATTATCTTTATAATTTACTGGAATATCAATTAAAACAGGTCCTTCTGTTTCGTAACCTTCTTTAATTGCAGCTTCAAGTTCTTCTGGGCTTGTTACTCGGATACCTTTCGCACCAAATGACTCTGCATATTTAACATAATCTACTGGACCAAATGCTACGCCAGCTGCACGTTTATATTTCATTTCTTCTTGGAATTCAACCATGTTGTATTTACCATCATTCCAAATTAATTGAATGATATTTAATTTTTTACGTACAGCAGTTTCTAAATCTTGACCTGAGAATAAGAAACCACCATCACCAGCAACTGACACAACTTGTGTGTTTGGACGTACTAATGCAGCTGCTATAGCCCATGGTAACGCAACACCTAAAGTTTGCATACCGTTACTGAATAATAAGTGTCTTGGATTGTAACTTCTAAATTTACGAGCCATCCAAATATAATGACTACCTACGTCTACTGTAACAGTTGTATCATCAGTTAACGTTTTTTGCATTGTATTAATAATTTCTACTGGATGTAAAATACCATCTTCATGTTCATATTTAATACCAGTAGCTTCGATAATATTTGCTCTTAATTCTTCTAAGTCATCTAAATGTTTTTGATCAATAATTGGTTCAGACACTTTTTCTGACATCATTTGAATTGTACCTGCAATATTACCTACTAATTCTTTTTTAGGACGTAAGTAATTTGTAATTTCAGCATGTACTTCGTCAATTGAGATAATTTCAGTATCTAATTCTTTATTCCAGTTACTTGCTTCGTATTCAATTGGATCATAACCGATTGCAACTACTAAATCAGCTTTTCTTAGTAATTCGTCACCCACTTGGTTACGGAATAAACCAACACGACCAAAGAAATGGTCTTCTAATTCACGACTAATTACACCAGCACCTTGGAAAGTTTCTACAACAGGTAAGCTTGTTTTTTCAACAAATTTACGAATTGCTTCTGTTTCTTTTTCACTAGAACTTCTCATACCTGCAAGTAATACAGGGAATTTAGCATCTTTAATTGCTTGAAGCACTTCATTCACTTCTTCATCTGTTGGTACGCCTAAATGAGGTTTTTCTGGTAAGTCGATTGCTTTACTTTGCACTTGAGATGAAATAACGTCTTGTGGAATACTAATGAAACTTGCACCATTTTTACCAGAAGTTGCAGTGCGGATTGCATTTGTCATAACTTCAGATAATGATTCAGGATCTTGAACCTCTGCACTATATTTAGTTGATGATTTTAGTAACGCAGCATTATCTACAGCTTGGTGAGTAAGACGTAATAAATCATTTCGTTTAACTTGACCACCGATTGCTAATACAGGGTCACCTTCTGAAGTAGCTGTTAATAATCCAGTTGTTAAGTTACTTACCCCTGGACCACTTGTTACTAATGCAACACCAGGTTTACCTGTTAAACGTCCAATGCCTTGTGCCATCATTGCAGCATTTTGTTCATGACGTGTAACGATAAGTTCTGGACCATCATCTTCTAATGCATCGAATAAATAGTCGATTTTTGCACCTGGAATACCAAATACATAATCCACATTATTATTTTTTAAAGTATCAATGACCATATCTGCAGCAGAATAGTTTTCTTTAGCCATTTTATATTCATATCCTTTCAAGTTTACATTTGTAATTTAAATTTTTTATTTCAAAATTACTTTTCTATTTTTTTATACCCAATTAAAAAGAAGCCACACACATGTCTATTTTTTTAGGGAAAAAGAGGGAAAGACTTAGTCACATGTTAATTGCGGCTTCTTTATATTTAAATAACTTCAATTTTTAAAGTTGAAGTGTAACCTCAGTTAATTAGACATATTCAAATATGAGATGGGAGTTTTCTATTATATATGTCATGTTTAAGGGAATGATAGTAAGACATACTTATTAGAACATTTGAATACGTTGTAACTTTATTACGTTTCTTATTATAGTACGCATCGAAACATTAATAAAATACATATTTTCGATAGTAACCATTCCATATTGGAATAGGTCAATATACTTTAACCATTGTAAAATGACACAATTAAAAAGGTCTAATGACTTGACTTGTCTTCTATAATTATAGTGCCAATATTGATATAATTACTACTTTTTATATTTTTGGAGTAAATATACTCTTTTTTGTTGTTTTTATTTTAGATTTATCTGATATAATCAAATCTATCATTTAAATTTTCTAGTTATGTATTCTTGTTTGATTAAAAGTAAGAAAACTTGAAATTTTCAGAAATTTTAGACAAAATACCGTTCTTTTATGCTATGATAATAAATGTTATATAGCTAACAAGCTAATTCATTAAATTTTAAACTTATTAGTGGAGGTTCATAATTATGGCCAGTTTTTTCAAAAATTTTACTAGAAAAGAAGATCCCACTATCTATCAAAGTAAAGATGGACATTTAAAACGTACGTTACGTGTTAAAGATTTTCTTGCATTAGGTGTAGGTACTATTGTATCAACATCGATTTTCACACTACCTGGTGTAGTAGCAGCAGAGCATGCTGGTCCAGCCGTAGCTTTATCTTTCTTATTAGCTGCAATTGTTGCTGGTTTAGTTGCATTTTCATATGCTGAAATGGCTGCAGCCATGCCTTTTGCTGGTTCTGCATATTCTTGGATTAACGTTTTATTTGGTGAATTCTTTGGATGGGTAGCTGGTTGGGCATTACTTGCCGAATACTTTATTGCCGTTGCCTTTGTAGCTTCTGGTTTTTCAGCCAATTTAAGAGGACTTGTGTCTCCTTTAGGTATTGCGTTACCTAAGTCTTTATCTAACCCTTTTGGTGCAAATGGAGGAATTATAGACTTAGTTGCAGCAATTGTTATTATTTTAACTGCATTATTATTATCTCGTGGTATGAGTGAAGCTGCTCGTATCGAAAATATTCTTGTTATTTTAAAAGTTCTAGCGATTGTTTTATTCGTTATTGTTGGATTAACAGCAATTCAAGCAAGTAACTATGTTCCATTTATTCCTGAGCATAAAGTCACTGAAACTGGTGATTTTGGTGGATGGCAGGGTATTTATGCAGGGGTATCAATGATTTTCTTGGCATACATAGGGTTTGATTCAATTGCTGCCAACTCAGCTGAAGCTATTAATCCGCAAAAAACGATGCCACGTGGTATTTTGGGATCATTAATCATTGCGATTGTTTTATTCGTAGCTGTAGCTTTAGTATTAGTTGGTATGTTCCATTATTCAAAATATGCTGGGAATGCTGAACCTGTAGGTTGGGCACTTCGTCAAAGTGGACATGGTGTAGTAGCAGCAGTAGTTCAAGCTATTTCAGTCATCGGTATGTTTACAGCATTAATCGGTATGATGTTAGCTGGTTCACGTTTACTTTATTCATTTGGTCGTGACGGATTATTACCTTCTTGGTTAGCCAAATTAAATGATAAACATTTACCTAATAGAGCGCTTGTTATTCTCACTGTTATCGGTGTTTTAATTGGTTCAATGTTCCCATTTGCTTTCTTAGCTCAATTAATTTCAGCAGGTACATTAATTGCATTTATGTTTGTATCTATTGCAATGTATAGTTTAAGAAAACGTGAAGGCAAAGATTTACCAGTTCCAGCATTTAAAGTACCGTTCTTCCCTGTATTACCTGTCATTACCTTTTTATTAGTCTTGCTTGTATTCTGGGGTTTAAGTTTTGAAGCTAAACTTTATACATTAATCTGGTTCTTAGTTGGTATTGTTATTTATGTATTCTATGGTATTAAACATTCTAAAAAGAATGATGAAGATGATTATGTCATACCAAAAGATTAAGATAATGAACTCACTTATATTTCTCATATCCCCTTTAGAAACATTCAATTGTTTTTTAAGGGAAGTATACTGAAAAGAGCAAGAAAAGACATTCACTTAATGTCTTTTCTTGCTCTTTTAATATATTTTACCAACCTTGTCCTTCTATACTATATTGATTTAAATTACCATCTTGTAGTGCTTGAAGCGCTTCTTCAATAACATCTAACGCTTTATCTAACTGTTCATAAGTAATAACGAGTGGCGGTTGAAAACGTAAGACGTTCCCAGCAACTGCAATAATCACTACACCATGTTCAAAACAGTAATTACAAATTTTCAATGCTTCTTCAGCAGCTCTTTCTTTTGACTGTTTGTCTTTAACAATATCAATTCCAATAGATAACCCAATACCACGCACATCTCCTACGTAATCGTATTGATCTACCCATTGATTCATACGTTGACGCACGTAGTTTCCTTTTTCAGAACTAGCTGTTAGTAAGTCGTCGTTTTCTATCATTTCAATCGTAGCAAGAGCCGCTTCACAACTTACTGGATTTGCCCCTGTCGTAAATAGATGTGCTGGTGCTTCAAGACTTTCAATAATTTCTTTTCGACCCACAATCGCTGACATTGGTAATCCACCTGCTAATGATTTACCAAATGTAATGAGGTCTGGTGTAAAGTTAAAGTGGTCCACAGAGCTCCAAGAACCTGTACGACCTAATCCTTGTTGGATATCATCAACAGCAATTAAAATACCGTATTCTCGACATAACGCTTCAAGTGCTTCAAAATAGCCTTCTACTGGTTCTAATAGTCCACCATCTCCTTGAATCGTTTCTAACACAATACAAGCTACTTCCTCAGCTGGAACATATTTAGCAAACATCTCTTTCAATGGCGCTAAATATTCTTCAACAGTGTTTGATTTAGATTGTTCAAACATCCCTCTGTATTTATCTGGAAATGGAATATGATAAAAACCATTTAATAAAGGGCCATAATGTTTACGCATATTTAAACTGATAGCCGACATTGATAACGCTCCAAATGTAGAGCCATGATAAGCATTTGTAAAGCTGATAATATAGGGTCGTCCCGTATAAGCACGTGCAAATTTGATAATACCATCATTCGCATCCGAACCACTCAAACCAAATGTGACACGTTTTTCATAATCACCTGGCGCAATATCGCATAACTTTTTAGACAGTTTCACTAAAGGCTCGTGATACATATATGCGGGGGTATAATGAATAAATTTATCTACTTGCTTTTTAATCGCCTCTGCTACCTGTTGTGGTGCATGACCCACATTTTGTGAGCTTGCACTAGCTAACAAATCGATGTATTCTTTTCCATCTATATCTACTAAAGTTGCTCCATATCCATGATCAATCACTAATGGATAATATTTTATACGTCCTGAAGTAGCAAAATACTTGCTCTCTTCTTTTATCATATCCTCTGCTTTACTCAAATTGACTCATCCTCTCCCAAAGTATCAACAACTTATATCTAACTTTCTTTATTGACTTCAATTCTTGTGATAATAATCAATATCTTACTAATAATTGTCAGATTTGTAAATATTTTCAGAAAAATTAAAATATATTGTTTCTATCTTTTAAACAATGATAAATATAAATCATAAAAGGCCTCTAATAGAGACCTTTTATGACTTATTTGTTTTCGTATGGAATAACATCATCGCCATATTCTTTTTTAATATACGCTTTGATTTCTTTAGATTGCATAACTTTTAATAATGTTTGGAATTTTTCATCATTTTTATGACCTTCTTGCACGGCAATCGTATTCGCAAATGGTGATGATTTACCTTCCATAACAATAGCATCTTTAGACGGTTTTAAACCATTATCAAGCGCATAGTTTGAATTTATAATGACTGCAGCTCCTTCACCATTCTCATATGTTTTTGGTAAAAACTCTGCCCCTTGTTGATGGTTAAATTTCAAGTGTTTTTTATTTTCAGCAATATCTTCAAATTTTGCATTTTCAATTTTAACGCCTTTTTTTAATTTAATTAATCCTTCATTAACAAAGAAAGATAGAAAACGTCCTTCTTCTGCAGGATTATTAGAAACGTAAATCGTCGATCCATCTGGAATGTCTTTTAAATTTTTATATTTTTTACTATATACACCCATAGGCGTTGTAAACACTTTACCTAATTCTTCAATTTTATAACCATGACTTTTCTTTTCAGCATTCAAGTATGGAACGTGTTGGAAGAAGTTCGCATCAACATCGCCTTTATCTAATAATTTATTAGGCACCTTATAATCATTAACTTCTTTGACTTCTAAATCATATCCTTTTTTCTTCATTTCTTCTTTAGCTTTTTTCAACACATCACCATGAGGTGCTGGCGACGCTGCTACGGTAATTTTTTTATTATCTTCTTTCTGATTTCCACAAGCCGTTAGCGTAATAATTACTAATACAATACTGATCATACCTATTAATTTTTTCATATGTATTGACACCTTTTTATAAATTTTCAACTCTCATTTACTCTTACTAGATATGTAAAGACATAAAAAAATACTTTCTACTATTAAGAGAAAGCATCGATACACTTTCTCTCATCTTCTAAAGTATGATTAACTTTATGTGAATTAGCACCATGTCATACCATGACGGTTGCTGGGTTTCGTAGGGCACATCCCTCCACCACTCTTGATAAGAGTTAATAGATTATTGAATTATTAATAACTTATCATTGATTTAAACGTTGGTCAATATGTTTTTTTAATATTCTAAAAATTCAAAAAGTGTTAAACCAAATATTTCAGGGAATATTCTTATACTATGTATATAAGAAGGAGGGAAATTATGATCTATTATTTTTATCATTGTCTTAGTGCTTTAGTTATAAGTATCATCTTATTAATTACAATGGCTATAATGGATGTCTTAGTTCAATCGACTCATCTTACTTTATTGTTAATTAATATTGATTTCTTAATTGACCCAAGCAAAACGCCATTATTATTAGAACTAGCCATTCATATTTTTATAGGATGGTTAATATATTTTATTTTCTTACTTATTTATCATGTCTTTAAACCATTATATAAACTAAGTTATGTCTTATTAATGATTGTTTTTGCCTCTCTTTATCCGTCACTCATCGCTATGGCAAAGCGTTCATTCTTTCACTTTAACTGGACAGAATACGGTTTATGGATGATTGCTCATATTATTTTTATGATTTTAATGGCTTGTTCCATTTCATATTTTTCTAAAAAGAAATATTAATACCTTATATAAATCATGTGATAAATATTGATTTAATGTTTACAAAACATTTATTCTTTAAGTTAAGTTAAAGATTTATTATGATTTTTTTTAAAACCCTGTTTCTGATCTATTCAAATGCTACACTCTAGTTGTAATTGATCATGAATGAAATGGGGTTTTCATTATGAAGAAAGTATCTTTCATCGCATCTACACTTTTAACAAGTACAATGCTACTTACAACGACTCAATCTGTAGAAGCACATACTGCTAACTTAGTGACTAAAGAAAATGCTAAACAAATTGCTACAGATGCATTATCTAATAGTGGAGGTAATCCAAATCTACAACGACTTGGTCGTACTGTTGACAAAGGCGCATACTTTGAAATTATAAGTCATAATAGATTAAATGAAGGCAGTGGAATGTATAAAGTTTATAAAAATGGCGAAGTTGAGTACAAAAATGGTACATATAGTGACTTTAATCAACTTCAAGATACACGTATTCATGCAGAATCAGGTATCGCTAAAGCTGCTAAAACACCTTCCTCTTCTAATGATAAACAAGTTAATTCTGTTGATTGTGCACGTGAACTCAATCGTTATTATGTAGGAACAGTTGCTTCTTCTGAGGTGCCATCCTCTAAGTCACTTAAAAATACTCAAACATCACAATCTTCTGTTAAAACACTCCCAAGTACTGGAGACGATACACAACAACACTCAACTCAACTTTTAGCCTCACTTCTATTAGTTATGGGAACTTCATTATTACTTAAACGAAAACATCATAGTCATTCTTATTGATCTACTAAACATTTTTAATAAATAAAAAAGGAGTGAGTCAACAAATTCAAAATGAATGCTGACTCACTCCTTTCATTTAAATAGTTTTACAAGATAAATCGTTTCCATACTAAATTAATACACGAGAAACGGTCTCCATATTATTTATTTTTATTATCCGTTTGTTCATTATCTTGACTATCAGAATGTTGATCATCTTTGTTTTTAGTTTGTTCTACGCCTTCAGGGTCTTGTTCTTTAGCATTGCCTTTTTTTGGATTATAATTAACACCTTCTGTATAATCATTACCTGCATTCCATAATAAGAACTCATTAACCCCGTTATCTTTTAAAGCTTGAACTTCTTCAGATATCGCTTTTGCATCATAATCAATATAATTACCAGCACCTAAATATGAAGCGGTAAAGTCTTGAATCCATGGTCTTGAAATAGGCTTATCTTTACCTAATGTATCTAATAAACTATTTTCTTTTTGAATATAGCGATTAACTGTTTTATATGGTTCCGTATCTGGTGCTTGTAAACCGAAATCTCCATTACTCCAATGAGATGGATAAATCATTGATGAAATGGCATCTACATTTTTAGAGATTTTAGGGAAGCTTTGACCAATACCAGGTGCATTTTCAACTAATGCAGAATAACCAAATACATCAGCTGACACATTGACGCCCATTGGTTTTAATTCTTTATTTGCATATTCTAAGAATTTAGTAATTGTATCTACACGTTGGTCGCCTGAACTCATCTGACTATTTTTATATTCACCTTTATTATAAGTTAAGCTATCTGCTTGATTTTCAAATCCTTCTGGGAAGCGTACATAGTCAAATTGAATATCTTGGAAGCCTGCTTTTGCAGCTGCTTTTGCAACATCAATATCATACTTCCATACTTCCTTCATAAATGGATTAACAAAGCTATCCCCTTTACCATTTGTCCAAACAGAACCATCACTATTTTTGAATGTCCATTCAGGGTGTTCATTTGCTAATTTTGTATCTTTAAATGTTACAATACGTGCAATTGGGTAAATATTATTATCATGCAGTTTTTTTAATAATTTTTTACCATCTACAATATCAAGCGTATTTTTATCCACTTGTTTATTGCCAGTATTTAATTTCATAGTAATGTTACCTGTATCATCTTTCACATCGATAACCATGGTATTTAAATTAGAATCTTTGATGAATTTAACTAACTCATCCATTTTTTTACCCTGTGTAGAATTACTTGTTACATAAATCCCTTTAACACCATCTTTAGGATAATCTACTTTATTTTCATTTGTATTTTTATCATTATTCTTTTTCAATGCATCACTTTGACTATTACCACTTTTATTACTAGATTGCTCATTTTTCTGATTTCCATCTTTTTGTCCACTATCAGATGCATTATCTCCATTACTACAAGCCGCCAATAATAGAGCACTTGTTGTTAATACAGCAAAAATTTTATTTTTCTTCATTACTGTTCCTCCAAGAAAGTATATAAGTATTAATTAAGAACTTAGTTATCATATATAAACGATTTAAAAATAAAGACTAACTTCAATTAATAAGAACTTAACTTACTTTAGAATAGCATATTTTAACAAAAAATATACGATACACTAAAGTTTTATAAAATATTCTATTTAATATTTACATATATTAAAATTTTAAAGAAAACGTAAAGATAATACTTTAGAATCATCGATGATCCACTGAACATTTGGTATTGATCTTTTCATTTGTTGCATGATAAATTGCTCATTATTTTTAGGAAAATCCCAAATATACTTAATAAATTCAAAACTTAATGTTTTAGGATTTCCTCCGATATGTTCTCTGTTAAATAGTGAATATATGTAACGCTTGATTACTCTAAGTATACATTTTACTCTTGGTTCTTTAATCCATATGACTTTAGTTGCATATTTTAATCTCATACTAAGTGTACTAGAATAATTTCCATCAATAATCCATTCCTCTTTTACTACAATAGATTCAAGTTTTTGTTTTAATTCTTCAAAAGTAATGACGTTTTTATTATTAAGCCATTGAATTTGATCAATATGGTAAAGTGGCAGTTGATATTTTAAATGTAGTTGATATGCCAATGTTGATTTTCCAGAACCAGGGCTACCAATAATTAATATACGTTGTTTCATAACAATCCCCTTTGAATATGTTTGAATGTTTACATTAAATGTATAAATACGGTAATTTCATAAAATTGTAAATTGTTAATTAAGAAATTTCAATAATTAATTACTTTATACTTGAGAATATTATTATTTTTTACGATAATGATATTGAAAGTTTATTAAAGGAGTGAAAGGCATAATGAATAAAGAACAATTAGAAAAAGTAAGTCATGGGAAAGGATTCATCGCTGCATTAGACCAAAGTGGTGGTAGTACTCCAAAAGCATTAAAAGAATATGGTGTAAACGAAGATCAATACAGCAATGATGACGAAATGTTCCAACTTGTACATGATATGCGTACACGTGTTGTCACTTCACCTTCATTTACTTCAGATAAAATTTTAGGTGCGATTCTATTTGAACAAACTATGGATCGTGAAGTTGAAGGTAAATATACTGGTGACTACTTAGCTGATAAAGGTGTCGTTCCTTTCTTAAAAGTCGACAAAGGTTTAGCTGAAGAGCAAAATGGTGTCCAATTAATGAAACCTATCGACAACTTAGATGAAACTTTAGACCGTGCAGTTGAACGTCATATCTTCGGTACTAAAATGCGTTCTAACATCTTAGAATTAAATGAACAAGGTATCAAAGACGTTGTTGAACAACAATTTGAAATTGCTAAAAAAATCATTGCTAAAGGTTTAGTACCTATCATTGAACCTGAAGTAAACATTAACGCTAAAGACAAAGCTGAAATCGAAGAAGTATTAAAAGCTGAACTTAAAAAAGGCTTAGATTCTTTAAATGATGATCAATTAGTAATGCTAAAATTAACTATCCCTACTAAAGCTAACTTATACAAAGAATTAGCTGATCATCCAAATGTTGTTCGTGTTGTTGTATTATCTGGTGGCTACAGCAGAGACGAAGCAAACAAATTATTAAAAGACAATGATGAATTAATTGCAAGCTTCTCACGTGCATTAGCAAGTGATTTACGTGCAGGCCAATCAAAAGAAGAATTTGATAAAGCTTTAGGCGATGCAGTAGATTCAATCTACGATGCTTCAGTAAATAAAAATTAATAGTCAGATTTTTATTTAAAAGTGATGAGTCACGTGCTCATCACTTTTTTCATGTTTTTAAGCAGTTATAACCATTAAATTTATTTAATAAAAAAACTGTTAACAGAACGTGATGTCCTGTTAACAGTTTTCTAATTTTTCTTATTTAGCATTAGTATTTTCATAGAAACCTAATTCTAATTGTTTAGATGTTAAACGACGAGTTTTTCTCATTAAGTCAACATCATGAATTAATGATTCACCATATGAAGGAATCATTTTTTTGATTTTTGGTTTCCATTCATCTAAATATTGTTCGAAGTTTCTTTCGATAACTTCTAACGCTACTGAAACTGATGTAGAAGCCCCTGGTGATTCACCAAGTAAAGCAATGATAGAGTGGTCTTTAGAGTCAACCACTTCTGTACCGAATTGGATGAATCCTTTACCTTCTTTTTCATCATCTTTAATAACTTGTACACGTGTACCAGCAGTATATACTTGCCAATCTTCATCACGAGCTTCAGGGTAGAACGTACGTAAGTGGTTCATACAACCTTCTTTAGTCATGATGATTTGGTCAAATGAATATTTAAGTAATGACATATTCTTAACTGCTGCAGCTAATAACGTAGTGATATTGTGTGGTTTAACTGATTTGAATAAATCTAAGTTAGAACCGTGAATTAAGAATTTAGGGCCAACATTTGCGAATGGTCCGAATAATAATGTTCTTTCACCATCGATATAACGAGTATCTAAGTGAGGAACAGTCATTGGTGGTGTGCCAGGTGGCTCTTTACCATAAACTTTCGCATCATGTTGTTCGATAACTTCTGGATTTGTACAAGCGATAAATTGACCAATGATTGGGAAACCACCGATATGTTTACCTTCTTCGATACCAGTTTTTTGTAATAATGGAATAGATCCACCACCAGCACCGATGAATACATGGTCAGCTTCTTTAGTAAAGACTTTATTGTTAGCTAAATCTTTAATTTTAACTTGCCATTTACCGTTAGATAAACGTTTGAAGTCTTGTACTTCATGATTATAGTTGACGTTTACGTTTGAATCGTCGTTTTGTAAGTTATGTGCCATTTTACGAGTTAATTCACCGTAGTTAACGTCAGTACCTTCGTCGATTTTACTAGCAGCCATTAAGCCATCATCGAAACGACCTTGCATCATTAATGGAATCCATTTTCTCATTACTTCGATGTCTTCAGTGTATTCGATATCATCGAACATAGGGAAATCTTTCATTTTTTCGTAACGTTCTTTTAAGAATTGAACGTTGTTTTTACCACGTACGAAACTGATATGTGGTAAAGGATGAATGAAATCTCTAGGATCTTTAATTTGTCCTGATTCTACTAAATGACCCCAAAATTGTTTAGAAATTTCAAATTGTTCGTTAATTTCTTTTGCTTTTTCAATGTCAATCGTACCATCTGGTTGTCTTACAGTATAGTTTAATTCACATAATGCAGCGTGACCAGTACCAGCATTGTTACGTTCATTTGAACTTTCGATACCTGGACGATCTAAACGTTCATAAAGATCGATGTTCCAGTTAGGTACAAGTTCATTGAACATAGATGCAACTGTTGTACTAATTACACCAGCACCGACAATAATCATATCTTTTGATTCTGTCATGTTTGTACACCTCTCCAAAAATTATGTTTCACAATATATTATAATTACCTGTTGCTCTTGTTTCCCTAATATCTAGTAATCAATATATTGTTTTAGTAATGTGTTAAGTCTTTCATTACTATGTTAAAACAAATATAGTCAATTGTAAATCAGAAAAACTTAAATATTCGAATTAATGAATTCATTATCATTAAATTAAGCAAAAAATTTATCAATATAAGTTAAATAGTAAGAATAGTTGAATGATCAAAGTTTTATTATAACATGATGTCATTACAATCACTTAATGATTTACTTACAACCTTATATAATGATTATTTATTATTTTGTAAAAACTTTTCAATATAAAAAGCTGATTCTTCAATTGATTTATACTCAGTATTAATCACTGTAGCATTTAATTTTTTAAATACTTCTTCTGCATAACTGAGTTCTTCTTTTATACGATTTAAATTATTATATTGAGACTCTTTCGACAAACCTAATGTTTCAGCACGACTTTTTCGTATATTTGCAATATACTGTGGACTTGCAGTTAATCCAAATACTTGTAACCCTTTTTGCTTAAAAACACTGTCTGGAATACTAACTTCAGGTACTAAAGGAATGTTTGCTATTTTGTAGCCTTTATTCGCTAAATACATACTTAATGGTGTCTTTGAAGTACGTGATACCCCTACAATCAACGCATCCGCTTCGCCTATATCAGAAAAATGCTTACCATCATCATATTTAACTGAATATTCAATCGCTTCAATACGCTTAAAATAAGCTTCATTTAACTTTCTTAACGCACCACTTTCCATCAATGGTTTTTCACCTGTCACGTGTTCAATAATGCTAATTAAATCAGACATATAATCTACATATGGGATATGATGTTCTCTAGCAAATTCGTGACCAAGTGCATTAAATGATTCACTTACTAATGTCGTAGCTACTATTGCGTGGTGTTCTTTCGCTAAATTTAATATATTTAAAAATTCTTCCTCATCTTTAATATAAGGAAATTTTTTTATTTCTACATTATTTAAATCTGGAAACTGGGTTAAAGTTGCATGAATCATACGTTGAGCAGTTTCTCCAATTGAATCTGAAACAATAAATAATTTTAAATTATGTGCTTGTGACTCGACTTCATTCATTTTTGATTACTCACTTTCCTCCACTTGACTCTGAGCAGTCGCTAAAATTGCTCCTGGAATTCGGAATGGTGAACATGATACATAATCAATTGGTAAGTGATTGAAATAATGAATAGATTTTGCATCTCCACCTAATTCACCACATACACCAATCTTAATATTTTCGTTCACTTTCTTTGCCTGTTTAACTGCCATTTCAATTAGTTTTCCAACGCCATCTTCATCTAATGTTTGGAACGGGTCAAGTTTCAATATATTTCTTTCAGTATACACATTTATAAACTTCCCTGCATCATCTCTAGAAAAACCAAATGACAATTGTGTTAAATCGTTCGTACCAAAGCTGAAGAAATCACAATATTTTGCTAATTCGTCTGAAATAAGACATGCACGAGGCGTTTCGATCATTGTTCCCATTGAGTAATCTACGCTTTCTTGATGTTGTTTTTCTAATTGATCAATAGTCTTAACAAGGTTTTCTTTTAAAGTAGTAAATTCTTCGACTGTAGACACTAACGGAATCATAATTTCTGGTTTACACTGAATGCCTTCTTCTTTTAATTTAAATACACTTTCAATAATCGCTTCTACTTGCATTTCATATAACTCAGGGTATGTGATGGCTAAACGACAACCACGATGTCCAAGCATTGGATTCACTTCGTTTAAATCCACAATGCGTTTATCTAATGTTTCCTTTGAAATATTTAATTGCTTCGCAACATTCGCAATATCCTCTTCAGAATGTGGTAAGAACTCATGCAATGGCGGATCAAGTAAACGTACTATTGTAGGATGTTCACCTGATAATTTAAAAATTTCTTTAAAGTCTTCTACTTGATATTGTTTAATATGATTAAGTGCTTCGAGACGGTCTTCACGAGAGGATGATAAGATGAAACGTCTCATCTCTACTAGTCGCTCAGCCCCAAAGAACATATGCTCTGTACGTACTAATCCGATGCCTTTAGCACCAAATTGGTAACCCACTTTAATATCTTGAGGTGTTTCTGCATTCATACGTACTTTTAAACGAGCTGTCTTTTCTGACCACTCCATAAATTGATTGAATGACTCGCTATGCTCAGCATTGACTGTTTTAATCTCACCTAAATAAATGTCACCTTCTGAACCATCAACTGAAACCATATCTCCTTCATGTAGTGTTTGATTGCCATAGTATACCGTCTTAGCACTCGTATTAATTTCTAAATCAGAACATCCTGTCACACAACATTTACCCATTCCACGAGCTACAACTGCTGCATGAGACGTCATGCCACCATGTGTGGTTACAATCGCTTCACTTGCAATCATACCTTCAATATCTTCAGGAGACGTTTCTGGTCTCATCAAGATCACTTTTTTACCTTGATCTGATTGTGCTTTCGCCTCTTCAGCAGTAAATACAATTTGACCTGTTGCAGCACCTGGACTCGCAGGTAATCCCATTTTAGATACAACTGTTGCTTCTTTTAATGAAGACTCATCGAAATTAGGATGCAACAGTTGATCAATTGATTTTACTTCAACTTTTTTCATTGCTTCTTTTTTAGTAATAATACCTTCATTCACTAAATCTACAGCAATTTGAATAGCTGCACGTGCTGTACGTTTACCATTACGAGTTTGGAGTAAATATAATTGTCCATTTTCAATTGTAAATTCAATATCTTGCATATCTTTATAGTGTTTTTCTAATTGTTTTGTCACATCTACAAATGCTTGATGAACCTCTGGCATTTGATCATGTAATGTTGAGATATCTTTAGGTGTACGAATACCAGCAACAACATCTTCTCCTTGTGCATTAAGTAAATATTCACCAAATAATTTATTTTCGCCAGTCACTGGATTACGCGTAAAAGCAACACCTGTTCCACTATTATCTCCACTATTACCGAAAACCATTTCTTGGATATTTACTGCTGTGCCGATGTCATGTGGAATATCATTTAAATCTCGGTAAATACGAGCACGATCATTATCCCAAGATTTAAATACAGCTTCTATAGCTTCTTCCAGTTGTTTCAAAGGCTCTTGTGGGAAAGGTTTATGTACTTCTTCTACATATATTTCCTTAAAGCGCTTACAAATTTCTTTTAAACCCTCTGCACTAATGGCAGCGTCATTCTCAAAATGATGTTGTTTTTTATACTGTTCGAAATATGTATCAAATGCTTGCATAGGTACACTATATACGACTTCACCAAACATTTGTAATAAACGACGATAACAGTCATAAGCAAAACGTTTATCCCCAGTTTTTTTAGCTAATTTTTCTACATTCTCATCATTTAAGCCCAAGTTTAATATTGTATCCATCATTCCTGGCATAGAAATTTTTGCACCACTTCTTACAGAAACAAGTAATAAATTAGTATCAGAAGAGAATATTTTTCCGGTTCTCTCTGAAAATGAAGCCAAGTGATCAATTAATTCTGTTTTGATGTCAGTAGATAATGACTTACCTTGTTTTAAATACTCAATACATGCTGTTGTGGTAATGGTGAAACCATCTGGTACAGGTAAACCTAAGCGTTTCATTTCAGATAGATTAGCTCCTTTACCTCCCAATACATCTCTCATTGATTTTTGTCCTTCATCAAACGCATAAATATATTTAGTCATTATAAATCACCTCAAATTTTTATTATGTCATACTAATTATTTAAAAGTATGTCATAATAACACGTGAAATACAATTAAAATTATCTTTATTTTTAATTTTTCTAAATATAGACAAATTTTCAATATTCATGTTATCTGATACATCAGTATTCTCATCATAAAAAAACACTGATAAATTAGTGACATACTAATTTATCAGTGTGGTGAATATGATTATTTATTTTGAGCGTTGTTATATTTTGTGCGTTCAGCATCGCGTAATTCAACACGACGAATTTTGCCAGAGTTTGTTTTTGGTAAATCTTCTACAAATTCAATCGCACGTGGATATTTATATGGTGCGACTACTTTTTTAGAGAAAGTTTGTAACTCTTTCACTAAATCATCACTTGGTTTATAGCCCTCTTTTAAAATAATAAATGCTTTAACAATATTGCCACGAATTGGATGTGGACTTGCTACAACTGCACATTCTTTTACCGCTTCATGATTTGTGAGTGCATCTTCAACTTCGAAAGGTCCAATAGTATAACCAGAACTAATAATAATATCGTCACGGCGACCTTCAAACCAGAAATAGCCATCTTCGTCGATATGTGCTAAATCTCCAGTAATGTAATAATCTCCTGCATGTGCCTCTTTTGTACGTTTCTCATCTTTAAAGTAACCTTTAAATAATCCAGGGAAATCAAGTGGTAATGCTATATTACCTTTTACATTTGTATCCACTTTGTTTCCATCATCATCAACAACTGCTACACGACTACCCGGAATAGCTTTACCCATAGAACCAGGACGTGGTTCTGTATCTTTTAAGAAACCAATTAGTAACGTACTTTCTGTTTGTCCATATCCGTCACGCACTGTTAAATTAAAATGTTTACGGAATTGTTCAACTACTTCTCTATTTAATGGTTCCCCTGCAGATACTGCACTGTGTAAATGATCTAAATTGTATTGATCTAAGTTATCTAATTTTGCCATCATACGGTATTCTGTTGGTGTACAGCAAAGCACATTAATTTTAAAGTTTTGTAATAGTGATAAATAACGGGAAGGATTAAATTTACCATTATACACAAATGCTGTCGCTCCTGATCCCATAATAGATAGGAATGGACTCCATACCCATTTTTGCCAACCAGGTGCAGCTGTTGCCCACACTAAGTCATCTTCTTTTATAGCTAACCAATGTTCAGGTGCCATTTTCATATGAGCATATCCCCAACCATGAGAATGTGTAACAGCTTTTGGATTACCTGTAGTTCCAGAAGTGTAAGATAAAATAGCAACATCATCTCTTGTTGTATTGGCTATGTCTAATTTATCACTTTGCTTTGCTTTTTCATCTTCAATACTAATCCAATTCTCTTGATTTCCGTTAATCACAAATTTTGTTAATTCGTTATATTCTTCAATATCTCTAAATTCTTCTATAAAATCAGCTAATACAATAACTGCATTAATTTCTCCATGCGTAATACGATATTGTAAATCCTTTGTTCTTAACATTTCAGAACTTGGGATAATTGCAATACCTAATTTTAATGCTGCAATATAAAGTTCATACGTGATGATAGCACGTGGCATCATGATTAACACTTTATCGCCTTTTTTTAGTCCATGGTTTAATAATACATGTCCTACTTTATTAGCGTTTTTAATTAATTCAGAGTATGTAACACTAATGGGTTCTTCTACACCGTTTTCATAAATAATTGCTTGTTTACTTTGATTTGAAGCATGTTTTTCTATTTCAGATACAATATTATATGTCTCTGGTGCTAATAAATTTAAATGATTCATTACTTTATTTTCCTTCCAATTTTTAAGTTTTCATCGTTCATAAAATCACACATCTTAATTTCACGCAATCCTATGCGGTATTTGTTTTAAATATAAAAAAGATTAAGTTTCTATACCAGTATATTACTTTTTTAGAAACTTAATCTTTGAATATTAAATATATTATCTATATCAACATTCGTTTCTAAATTAGCAAGTTCTATTCTTACATTATAAGATAAATCGCGATTAACTATTTTATTATCGACACCTTGTTTAGTGCCTCTTTTTTTATGCGTTTTATCATAAGCGGCTGAACTTTGCCAATCATAGAACGATTGTCGATCTTTCCATAACGTCAAAATAATATAATGACGATGCTTAGTTTGAGGACGTAAAAAACGTAAAGCTTTGAATCCTGGCACATCTTGTAAATATTTAGTGCGCTCTAAAAATTTAGATTCAAATTGAGGTTCATTACCTTCATTAACAAACAAGTGATTCAAAACACATATTGAATCGTTTGTTAACTCGTTTATTGACTCAAGTACTGTATATAATTGAATATCATTATTTTTTTCGATAGACATAGTCTGTTCTTCTTTTTCTTCTATTACATATGTTTTATAACTATCAGTTAAAGTCATTTCTTAGTTCCTTCATTTCTTAACTAGCTTTAAGCTATCATTTTTAATTCTGCTATTCATCTCTATCTTCCTTCATATAATGAAAGGGAACGTTTAACAATTTCTAAGAATTCATGATCCAACATCGACGTCTTAGAAAAGTAATCAAGTATATTTTCAGCAAGATATTCATGTTTTGGAAAATTTTGGTCTTGATTTATCCATGATGCAAGTTCACCTAATGGGGTCTTATCATCAATAAATCCTTGCATAAAATCATAAAAACTCATCAACTCACCCCAATATCTAAATATAGGATAATACTATCATGACAAATTCTTTAATACTAGAGTATACACTTGACTTCTACTTTAAAAATGTAGAATTATTGCTTAAATATATATTTTGACTGCTTATTCAATAGTTAAATAGTTTAATACTACTGCACCTACTGCTTCTGCTGCAACTAACATACTTGACTCATCAATCGTAAATTTAGGATGATGATGTGGATATGCTTTACCCTCTCTCGGTTTTGCTCCAGAATATATAAAAGTACTTGGCAATGTTTTAGCATAAAAAGCGAAGTCTTCAGATGGCGGTTGAGGTTCGCATACTTCTATGCCTTTAACATCAGCTAATTTTGCTTGGTTAATGGTTTCTGCAACATATTCAGTAAAGTCAAGATCATTATACAATGCAGGATAATCTTTACTAAATGTAAATTCACAATTTACACCAAATGTTTCTTCCAAACCATGAACCATTTGTTTTAAAGCCGTTTCAATACGATCGCGTGTAGCATCTGTCAAAGCGCGAACGTCACCTTCAATGGTTATTTTATCTTTAATCACATTAAATTGACCTTTACCATCAAATGATCCAATTGTGACGACACCCGTTTCAAAGGGATTAAGGCGGCGTGAGACCACTGTTTGAGCGGTAGTAACGAAATTAGCTCCCGCTACAATCGCATCATTTGAAGTATGCGGAGAAGAACCATGTCCTCCTTCACCTTTTACAATTAATTTAAAGTAAGAACGTCCTGTTTGAACGTTACCCTTATGATAATAGACTTTACCAGGAGCCATATTAGTCATCACATGGGTGCCTAAAACATGATCAACGCCATCCAATACGCCATCTTCAATCATACCTTTAGCTCCACCAGGTGGCATTTCTTCAGCGGGTTGATGAATAACAATTACTTTGCCACTGAACTGAGATTTCATTTCTATCAATGTTTCTGCCAAAATAAGCATATATGCTGTATGTGCATCATGTCCACACGCATGCATGACTCCCTCGTTTTTAGAAGCAAATGATAAACCAGTATCTTCTTGAATGGGAAGCGCATCAAAATCTGCTCGAATAGCAATCGTTTTCCCAGGTTTACCACTATCTATCGTTACTTTTACACCATTTTGTCCTATATTTGTTTCTACCTTACACTCTTTATCTTTATAAAAATTAGCAATATATTTGGGTGTCTCAGTTTCATGAAATGATAACTCAGGATATTCATGTAAATGTCTTCGAATCTCGATCATACGCTTTTCCTTATCTTGTAAACGTTGCACTAAATCTTTAATCATTTCATATCACTCCTTCTCTGTCATTCATTATATGCCTTTACGTATTAAAAATGTTGTAGAAGGGGATATTTAAAATAAAAAGGTTAGAATCATCTTTGATTCCAACCCTTATTTCATATAACTATCTTATTAATGTTTATAGTATGGATCGAATTCCATTGCTCCAGCATTCTCGTCACTAACACCATGTTTATAGTAATCAACATATTGTGGTTCTAATGGTTTTTTACCACGAATGATATCAGCTGCTTTTTCAGCGAGCATTAAAACTGGTGCATGAATATTACCATTAGTAGTGCGAGGCATAGCAGATGCATCAACAACACGTAAATTTTCCATGCCATGTACTTTCATACTTAATGGATCTACAACTGCCATCGGATCTGACGCTGGCCCCATTTTAGCACTACAAGAAGGATGTAAAGCAGTTTCGCCATCTTTACGTACCCAATCAAGAATTTCTTCATCTGTTTGTACAGATGGTCCTGGTGAGATTTCACCACCATTATATGGATCCATCGCAGGTTGAGATAAAATATTACGTGCTACTCGAATTGCTTCAACCCATTCTTGTTTATCTTCTTTTGTTGATAAATAATTGAATACAATACTTGGTTTTTCAAATGGATCTTTTGATTTAATTTTTAAACTACCACGTGAATTTGAATACATAGGACCAACATGTACCTGATATCCATGCGCCACTGGTGCTTTTTGACCATCATATCTTACAGCAATTGGTAAGAAATGGAACATTAAATTTGGATATGCAACTTGATTGTTAGATCTAACAAAAGCACCACCTTCAAAGTGGTTTGAAGCTGCTGCACCTTTACGTGCAAATATCCATTGTAATCCAATCCAAGGCATACGTTTTACATCTAAGCTTGGTTGTAGTGAAACAGGCTGCTTACATTTATGTTGAATATATACTTCTAAATGATCTTCGAAGTTTTCTCCAACACCAGGTAAGTGCATGCGTGGTTCTATACCTTTAGATTTTAAGAATTCAGAATCACCGATACCAGACAATTGCAACAACTGAGGTGTATTAAATGCACCACCTGAAAGAATTACTTCACCAGCATTCACAGTATGAAGTTTACCATTACGTTTAAACGTTACACCTGTAGCTTTCTTACCTTCAAAATGTATTTTAGTAACAAATGCACGTGTTTTAACTGTTAAATTTTTACGCTTCATTGCAGGACGTAAATAGGCACGTGAAGCTGAAACACGACGGCCATTATGTACTTGACTATCAAATGGACCAAAGCCTTCTTGTCTATATCCATTGACGTCGTTTGTTTTATGATAACCTGCTTCAACACCTGCATCGAAGAATGATTTAAATAATGGATTTGTGGCTGGTCCACGTTTTAATTTAATCGGACCGTCATGTCCTCTATATTTATCATATGGTGCAGCTCCAAATGTTTTTTCTAGTTTTTTAAAATAAGGTAAACAATGTGCAAAGTCCCAAGTTTCCATTCCTTCTGGTTCAGCCCAGCCTTCATAATCCATTGGATTACCACGTTGATAAATCATACCATTAATTGAACTTGAACCACCTAATACTTTACCTCGAGCATGGTCTACCTTACGTCCCATATGCGGTTCTTCTTCAGTTTGGTATCTCCAATCGTAAAATGGATTTCCTGAAGGAAACATCAATGCTGCAGGCATTTGTATAAATAAATCCCATGGATAATCACTACGTCCTGCTTCTAGTACAAGTACTTCTTTATTTTTATCTTCTGACAAACGATTTCCCAATACTGATCCAGCGCTTCCTCCGCCAATAATTACGTAATCATATGATTGATTTTTACTCATATATTGTCGTCCTCCTATAAAAATATAAATCTTCTATTTAAATACAATTTAGTTTGATTTGATACGTCTTTATTCTTCAAAATAAATGGACCGTAAAATAATACGTCTACGGTCCTTTATAGTTAAATTGTAAAAGTTATTTACTAAAGAAATTTACAGGTTCTGGATTTCTATTTGTAAGAATATGTTTAGAGATTAAGTATTCTTCTAATCCTTCTTTACCTAACTCACGTCCAATACCAGATTGTTTATAACCACCCCATGGCGCTTGAGCGAAGTAAGGATGGAAGTCATTAATCCAAACTGTGCCTAGTTTTAATTTATTAGCTACACGTTGTGCTTTTCCTATATCTTTAGAAAATACTGCACCTGCTAAACCATAAATTGAATCATTTGCGAGTGCAATCGCTTCTTCTTCATTATCGAACCCTTCTACTGTAACAACAGGGCCAAATACTTCTTCTTGAACAATTCTCATATGAGTATCGCAATTAGTGATTACAGTTGGTTCAAAGAATAAACCTTCTTTTAAATCTTCATCGTCTGGACGTTTCCCACCGATAGCAATTGTTGCACCATCATCTTTAGCAACTTTCATATATTTTTCAATTTTATCTCTATGTTCTGGAGAAATCACTGGACCCATTTCTGTGTCACTATCAAATCCATTACCTAATTTAATTTTTCCAACACGTTCAATTAAAGCTTTTTCAAATTTTTCTTTTATATTGTTATGAACTAAAATTCTTGAACCTGCTGAACAAACTTGACCTGCATGGAAATATCCGCCATTTAATGCTTGATCTACAGCTAATTCAAAATCAGCATCATCAAAAATAATATTTGGATTCTTTCCGCCAAGCTCTAATGCAATATTAGTTACATGATTTGCAGCATTCTTCATAATGTGTTTACCAGTTTCAATTCCACCTGTAAATGATACTAAATCAACTTCTTTATGACCTGATAATGTATCTCCTACTTCTTCACCACTACTTAATATTAGGTTGATAACCCCTTTAGGGAATCCAACCTCTTCCATTAATTCAAATACACGAATTGTTGTTAATGGCGTAATTTCACTTGGTTTCATTACTAATGAGCAACCAGTTGCTAATGCAGGTGCAATTTTCCATGAAGCTTGTAATAATGGATAATTCCAAGGCGTAATTTGTGTAACTACACCTACAGGTTCTTTAACAAGTTTACTTTCAGTGTTAGGTATTGGAGAATCAATAATTTCTCCTCCGTCTTTATCCGCCAAACCTGCAAAATAATTAAACACATTTGCAATATCATCCATATCTGCATAAGATTCCTCTAATGTCTTACCAGTATCTAGTGTTTCTAATTTGGCTAATTCATCACGATTTTCTGTAATTTTATCAGCAATTGCTCTTACTTTTTTACCTCTGACTTCACTTGTTTCTTGTGACCACTCACCATTTTCAAATGAACGACGTGCTGCTAAAATAGCTTGCTCAGCATCTTCCTTAGTACCTTCAGTAACAGTGAAAATCACTTCTTGATTATATGGATTAATAATATCTCTAGTATTTTTGTTAGCGCTCTCTACCCATTCACCATCGATATATTGGCGATTAGACAATGCTTTTACAAGTTCCATCATACTACCTCCGTTAAGTTTGTTAAATTTTTATTTAACGAATTTTACAAAAGTAGCTTATCATATTTTTTACGTCATTGCAAAAAGCATCTTTATATATTTTTTTATATTATTTTAAATATTATGGAAATTAAAATTGACTTTTGAAACTCATAAGAAAAAATCATATAATGAGTGAGAATGTAAAATTTGTGTTAATATTTCACATCTTATGAAGATCAAAATAAGTGAGGTGCAATATGAGCAATTCTAATAATATCAATCAAAAAATAGAGGAAGCGAAAGATTTAGTTATCAACTCAATTGGTGAAACAATGGATTTATATGGTACAAACCGTAGTGTTGGTAATCTTTACGGTACGATGGTTTTTGAAGGCAGTATGACGCTTGATGAAATGCGTGAACATTTACAAATGAGCAAACCTAGTATGAGTGCTGGTGTAAAAAAATTGCAAGAATACGATATCGTTAAGCAACAATTTACCCGTGGCAGTCGCAAACAACATTTTATAGCCGAGAAAGATTTCTTTAATTTTTTTCGAAACTTTTTCACACAAAAATGGGAACGTGAAGTCGATACAAATTTAGAAGCAACGAAAAAAGCAGAAAACATTCTTCAAAACATAATACAAACTAATAATTTAAGTGGAGAAGAAAAAGAAAAAATAGATCGTATACAATCCCAACTGAACCACACAAAATTATATTGTAAATGGTTAGAAAATTTAAGCTCTGCGATTGAATCTGGAGACATTTTCGAACATTATCCTATACCAAAAGAAGAAGAGTTATAACTTAATTCATTATCAATATTATTCAAAAATCCTCAGAAATTAGATTTATTATCTAATTTCTGAGGATTTTTAAATGTACTATCATTTTTTACATTATAAATTATCGTCTTCAGGGTCTGATTTAACTTGAACAATACGAAGTGAACGGCGCTCTACTTCTTTTAGTTTATCTGCTCTTGTTTCCAGTTTAATCCGATCTTTATTAAGTGTGATAATAAAGGATATCATCATAAACGTAAATATAAATAGAAGGGGTACACTTGCTAATAATGAAGCAGTCTTTAATACTTCAAGAGCTCGTTCTCCACCAACTAACATAAGGGAGAAAGGTAATAGACATAAAGCAAAAGCCCAGAATAAACGATTAGCTTTTAATGGTTCCCCTATTACCTTCTTCTGAGAAGCAGCCGCTAAAATATAAGAACCTGAATCAAATGTCGTTGCTAAGAATAAAAATGCAGATATTAAGAACAACACTATAATTAAAGAACCAAATGGCAATTGATGCATAACTTCTATAATTGTTGCTTCAGTACTATGTTTATTTAAAAAATCAACCACATTAAACTGTCCACTAATTTGTAAATAAACAGCATAATTACCAAAAATTCCAAAGAATAAGACACATCCCAATGTACCATAAGCAATTGTTCCTAATATGACTTCTTTGAGACGACGACCTTTTGAAATTCGAGCAATAAATAAACCAATAAATGGTGCATATACAAGCCACCATGACCAATAAAATATAGTCCAATCTTGAGGGAAATTTGTTTCATTACGGTTTCTAATTCCACCAAATGGCTCCATCCAAGTTGCCATATGGAAGAAATCTCGCATCATATTCCCAAAACCAGTTAAAGTTGTTTCCATAATAAAGATTGTTGGACCTACAATAAATACAAATGCAAGTAATAAGAATGATAACCATACGTTAATATCACTTAATTTTTGTATTCCTTTTTTCAAACCAGTATAAGAACTAATTGCAAAAATGACTGTGATTGTGAAAAGTATAATTGAGCGAATAACCATATTGTCTCCATCTATACCTGTTAATCGTTCAATTCCAGAAGAAATTAATGGCACACCTAATGCTAAAGAGGTTGCCGCTCCTCCTAATAGTCCAAATATAAATAAGATATCTACTAATTTACCTAAAAACTTATCAGTTTGTCCTTTCAATACTGGACGACAGGCTTGACTAATTTTATATACTGGTTGTTTCTTTACAAATACTAAATAGCCAATAGGCAAAGCTGGTAATACATAAATCGCCCATGCAATAGGTCCTCAATGGAACATACCATATTGCGTTGCATATGTAAGAGCCTCATCAGTCATTCCTTTAGCACCATTTGGAGGTACCTGATAATAGAAGGCCCATTCGATAACACCCCAATAAAGAATATCTGAACCAATACCTGCACAAAATAGCATTGCAGCCCAACTAAAATTATTGAATTCAGGTTTATCACTTGCTTTTCCTAAAGTCACATTACCATATCGGCCGAAAGCAATATAGAGTACAAAGGATAAAACGACTAAACCTATAAATAAGTAAACAGATCCTATCGAGTTAGAAATAGCACTATTTATATCAGTAATAACTTTCTCACTTGCACTTGGAAAGACCATCATAGGTATAACTGCTGAAAGCAAGACAATAACAGTACCTATAAAGGTGGGCCAATCCATTATTTTTTCTTTTTTCAACTAAGATCCTCCTTTGAATATTATATGTACGACTTATATTTTATTTACGTGAATGATTCACATGATGACAATATCTAAAATTAAATAAAAATGCAAATTACATTCATAAAATTATTTTAGAAAACTGAATATTTATATATTTTATTCCATTGAAACTATCGAAAAAAATTAACTATATCAACATTGTTAAATTAAAAATAAACGTTTTGAACAAATAATAAATTATAAACATTGAATTTTTATTCATTTTTAATGAATATATATTTTTTTGAAATTCTCTGTTTTAAAATAAAAATAAGAGAAGAATACAATTCTTCTCTTCAATATTCAAAAAGGCACAAAAGGCCTTCTCAATCTATTAAATTGTCATGAAACTTTAAATCGTTTATATTACAAATACTCTATTATAAACTAATATCCTAATATTATTTTTATTATAAAACCAACAATAACTGAAACACCTATTGCAAAGAATCCTGGAATAATAAAGCTTGTAGGTCGTGTACGTCCTGTTTCATCTAAATTAACTGCAAATAATAACGTTGGTTGCGCAGGTATAACAAAGTTAACATTTAATGTTTGTACCATTGCTACAAAATACATGGGTGGAATTCCCATACTCATGACGATGGGTACCATAATCGATGCTGTTGCTGTTTGTGAAATAACAATCATCGCTACTACAGCTACAAGAATAATCACAAGCCAGGGCATATTTTGAATCGTTTTGCCAACATCATTTTGTATGATATGTAAATTATGAGGTGCGTTAAATACTGTCGCACCTAACCAACCAGGTCCGAGTACTGCAAATAATGCACCAATAGCAGATTGTGTAATATTTGAAGATAGAATATCACTCGTATTCACTTTCAACATCAATAAATTAATTGCTGCACTTAAATACATAAAGAATTGTACAATCTCTGTCATTGATACAGTGACATCTTTTCCATTGACATTAAATGAAGGCATGAATTGAGGAAAAATACCAAACGTAAGAATACCAAACACACACAAAATAAATGCTAAAACACCTATCTTTACTCTAGTAGAAAAAGCATGATTTACATCAACGTCAGGTGTATGAGCAATTTCACTTTCAGTAATTGTATTTTTACGTCCTACAAACGTACAAAATATACTTAACATAAACATAGTGATTAATGATGTAGGTAAGACAATACTCAAATATTGACCCATTGAAATTTCATGACCTGCAAGTACTGAAATAACGTAGGCTGTTGCAGATGCAGCTGGACTACAAAGTAAAGCCAAATTAGCAGTTAGTACTGAAGCAATCAGTGGTCGCTTAGGTTGGATTTTAGCTTTTACTGCGGTTTGAGCAATAATAGGTTCTAGTGATAAAGCAATATTTGCAGTCCCTACTCCAAATACGAAGACAAATACAATCATAGGCGCAATAAAAATAATTGATTTTGGAAATCGTTCAATGATTTTCGAAGCAAGATAGACAAGATAATCAATTCCGCCTGTAGCTTGTAGCGTTCCTCCAGCTATACCAATTGCCAGAATAATTAGTACTGCTGTAACAGGGGCAGAACCAGGAGGAAGTTGAAATCCAAATATCATAATCAGTTGGGCCACAATAGCAAAAATACCACAGCCTAAAGCACCTGCTGTGCGCAATCCTAGCATAATGGCTACAATCATTATGATAATTTCTACTATAAACAGTAGCATTATAATAACTCCTAACTTTAAATAGTTCATGTGAATTTTTTAACATATATATTTTATCACTTTTATTTGTTAAAAGTATATAATTGCATAAAGTTAATTAATATAAATATTTTGATAAGAAAAAACCTTTAAAAATCAAAAGGATTCTTAAAGGTTTATCAATATTTATTGTTTTTTATAATCTTCTTTGAGTGATGCACGACCTTCTTCATCATATACTACGTCATCATCGGTATGCCCTTTTGCCATTTTAAGATTTTTCTCAATACGTGCTTCTTCTTCTTTTTTAGAACGACTTCTATAAAAGCGTTCCTCAAAAAGTGAACCCCAAATGAGACCAAATATGACGCCAATCGTAATTACCACAATTGCGATCACTAGGATCCATTGAAGTACTCCTAACGCCATTGTGAATCACCACCTTTATATTTGAACACTATAGGAATTAGTAGTTATATATTTCCCTTTATAAAGTGATTTAAATCATATTAAATGTAATTTTTAAAAATAAAAAAGAGCAAGTTAGAATTCGTTTTGAATTCATATACTTGCTCTTTTAAATAACGTTATTGTTTAAATATCTTAGTCATTATTTTACATTAATTTTTAAATAGTTCATTTCCTTAAATTATGAAATGTAATTGTATGAACTTGCTTGACTTGCTGAAATTGTACGTGTAGATACTACACCTACGCCTTGATAGTTCATTTCAGATACTGTAACAGAACCATCACTATTTACACTTTCAACATATGCAACGTGACCATAACCACCTTGAGTCGTTTGCATTACAGCACCTGCTTTAGGTGTATTGTTTACAGTATAACCAGATTGCGCTGCTGCGTTAGCCCAGTTATTTGCATTTCCCCAAGTATTACCAATTGTGCCACCAACTTTGTCATATACATAATATGTACATTGACCCCAAGTATAGTAATTCGCACCTGAATTTGTTTTACCTGAGAATGCTTGAGTTGAAGCAGTTGATTGTGTTCTTGGTGCACTTTGAGTTGTAACTTTTACATTACTATTTGATGTTGACGCAGTGTTAGCGCCTAATCCACCTGTCGTATTATTAGTTGTATAAGATTGATTGTTGTTTGTTGTATATGAATAATTGCTATTGTAATTATAGTTATTATTATTGTAATTATTATAGTTAGATTGACTATTATTTGAATCATTAGTGTGATTTAAACGATCAGGACTCCAATTACCTTGCCATGTGTAATGATAGTTACCTTGTTGATCAATTGTATAAGAGTAGCTATATGAAGTTGGGTCATTAGGGTTATATCCATTATTTTCCGCTGCATGTGCGTCATGATGCGCAAATCCAACTGTAGCGATTCCGGCTGTGGCGATAGTTACTGTAGCGATTTTTTTCATAATTAAATATCCTCCTAGAATTTTAAAACATTCTTCTTTTATTTATCACGTGGCTACTTTCAAATGACATCTCAATATTAAATTACTTCGAATTATTTTTTCTCGTTAATTAACGACAAGACATACTTTATCAGATAAACAAGCGTTTGTGGGCGTTGTTAATACCTTGTAATTGAATCATAATAATACGACGGTTTTTGTAATTAAATCTCTCTTTTGTTACATCATCAAAACACTTTAATATCAATCTTTTTATCAATTTAATCAACAGTGTCATTACAAATGATGTAATATATCTGATTATTTTAAATATGTTTTATTTCATAACATAGGGGAATATTATTTATTATTTTCAAGAATGTATAGCAAAAAACGAGTGAGATAACATTCATTTTGAATTCGTTATCTCACTCGTTTGGTTATTCATTAAATATATTGGTGTTCTTTTAAGTAATTAAGAATATGTTCAACTGATTCATCTATACTTTGTGTTTCAGTATTAATAGTTATTTCAGGATGTTTTGGCGCTTCATAAGGTGCACTAATTCCTGTAAATTCTTTAATTTCACCTGAACGTGCTTTTTCATATAAACCTTTAGGGTCTCGTTTCTCACATTCTTCTACACTACACTCCGTATATACTTCAATGAATTCTCCGTCTTCTAGAATGTCACGTACTTCATCACGATCTTCTCTATATGGAGAAATAAATGCAGTAATTGCAATTGTTCCTGCATCTACAAGCAATTTACTTACTTCACCGATACGACGAATATTTTCTTTACGGTCTTTTGGACTAAAACCTAAGTTTTTATTTAAACCGTGACGGACATTATCGCCATCTAATCGATATGAATGTTTACCTTCTTCAAATAAAGCCTTTTCAAGTGCCACAGAGATTGTTGACTTACCAGAACCAGATAAACCTGTAAACCAAATGACAGCACTTTTATGATCATTTTGACGTTGTCTATCTTCTTTAGTTACTTCTGAATCATGCCATGTAATATTTGTTGATTGACTCATTTTATATACTCCCCCAAATTACTTTTGTCTTAATCCTTTAATTAATACTTCTGCAACTTCAGGTCTTGAGAATTCTTTTGGTAATGATTCGCCATTACGTAATTTTTCTCTTACTTTCGTACCACTTAAATGTACATGGTCTGATGCATCATGTGGACACGTTTTAGCTGTAGCCATATTGCCACATTTTTCGCAGTAAAATGCATGTTCAAATTTTAAAATATGAATATCTAATTCATCTTCAAATTGAGAGATAAGCTCTTGTGCTTCATAAGTACCATAATAATCACCAACACCTGCGTGATCACGTCCAACAATAAAATGTGTACAACCATAATTTTTACGAACTGTAGCATGTAAAATTGCTTCACGTGGACCTGCATAACGCATCGCTGCAGGATAGATAACTAAACGTGCTCTATCTTTAGGAAAGTAATTTTTCAAGATAGCTTGATAACTTTCCATACGTACATCTGCAGGGATATCATCCGCTTTAGTTTCGCCAACTAAAGGATTTAATAATAAGCCATCTACAATTTCTAATGCAGATTTTTGAATATATTCATGTGCACGGTGGACAGGATTACGTGTTTGGAATCCGACTACTGTTTTCCACCCTAAGTCTTTGAATAATTGACGTGTTTCAGCAGGATCTAAATGATAATCTGAAAATTCATCATGTTTAGGACGATTTACTAATTGAATAGGACCTGCTAAATAAACATTTCCTTTTTCATATACTTTTTTAACACCTGGATGGGCTTCTTCAGTCGTACCGTAGACATTTTGAGCTTCTTTTTCTTTATCATACGTATATTTTTCTTCAAGTTTTAAAGTACCATAAAGTACGCCATCTTCACCATATAAAGCAATATCATCACCAATATTAAGTTCATTCGCCTGTGCCTCAGTGACAGGTAAAGTGATAGGAATACTCCATACTAGTCCATTTTCAAGATGTGTATCTTCAACAACTTTTTTATAATCCGCTTCCCCCATAAATCCAGTAAGTGGACTAAAGCCACCAATAGCTATTAATTCTAAATCTGAAATTGACCAAGGATTTAAAGTTAATGATTTAAAAGCGTTCGCTTTTTCAATTAATGCTTCTCTTTCTTTTCCTTCTACAACTCGATTAATTAACTCTCCACCATGTGGCTTAATTGTATAATTGATAATATCTTCATTTGTTGGCATCGTTGATAACTCCTTTTCTAATTATTTTGATTAGTTTACTCGGCTTTATTTATAAGAAAAAGACAATTTTTTGTTACGAATAATAGTAATAATAACTAATACAATAATCGCACAAATAATTGCGAATCGAATAACATTTGTCACTGTAGTGTCTTGGATGAAATACGTCATTAAAGCATTACTATTTGTAAAAATAATAAGACCACTTACACAAATTGCTAAAATATTAATGGGTAATATTTTAGTTAAATAGGCTGAAATTGGTGCGGCAATCATACCGCCTATACTTAATGCAATGACAAACCACCAATTAATTTGGGTAAATCCTAAAAAGATAATAAAACTTAATGATGTTGAAAGTGTTACAAAAAACTCACTTGCAGACACTGTACCAATGGCATAGCGTGGTTGAATTTTACGACTTGCAAGTAACAACGGTGTATTGACTGGTCCCCAGCCTCCACCACCAATGGCATCTAGAAAACCAGCAACGGCTCCTTGTGGAACAAGTTTCGCACTACTAAGTGTGCCTACGTGTGTATGAATGGCTTTGTGACGTTTAAATAAGAACTGATACAAAATATAAAAACCCATTGAAAGTAAGAATAGTGCTATATAAGGTTTAATATAGTCACCATGTATTTGAGTTAATAATGCTGCACCGATAAATCCACTGATTGATCCTGGTATTGCGAGTTTCAACATGGTTGGCTTATGTACATTTTCAAATTTCCAATGTGATGTACCAGATGCAGCAGTCGTTGCTATTTCTGAAAAGTGTACCGTTGCTGAAACAATCGCAGGTGCTATGCCGTATGTTAATAATATGGATGATGAGGAAGCACCGAATCCCATTCCGAGTGATCCATCAACAAGTTGTGCTAAAAATCCAGCTAATGCAAATATAAACAATTTTCTCATATATCACATATCCCTTCATACCTAAACTTGCAAATGAAGCCATCGTGTGAATTCTTGTTGCTTAACCTCATCTAAATACTCATCAGATAAAATGTGTTGTAATAACTCCTGTTTCCTAGATGGCTCGATTGATAATCGTTTAATTAGTTGTCTACTTTCATATAAAAAATCAATATACATTTCATATGATTCATCGTACATATCGCTTATTCTTGAAATAATTTTTTTATTCAATTTAGGACTTGCTCCATTGGTTGACACGCTAATAGAAAGTTTTCCACGTTTTAAAATACTTGGAATCGTAACATTTCCAACTTGGGCTTTCGAAGCATGATTACACAATGCATGATGAGGAACACTTTCTAACACCTTTGTATTGACGTCGTTATTATTTGTGGCAATCACTACAAGGTCGGCATGTTCAACATCTTGTGGCTCAAATTCTTTTTGACTCCAAGTGATATTTTCGTTATCTAATAATTCTTTTAAAGTTGTTGAAATATTAGGACTAACAATATGAACATCAGCACCATATTCGATTAAAGTTGAAGCTCGTTTCGTTGCAACTTTCCCGCCACCTACTATGACAATCGATTTCTGGTTTAAATCAATCATGAGCGGCATATGGTTCATATTGTCGTCCTCCTATATTAGATATTTTTCAAATTATGGTAATGTCATTTCAACATCTGATACTTGTTCTTTGAACCAGCTAATTTTTTGGCGCATATTTACAACATCACCAATCACAATCATTGCAGGATTTTTGATTTCAGATGCACGTTGTACAATGCTACCTAATGTTCCAGTGACTGTTTTTTGAGAAACTGTTGTCCCTAAATGTACTAACGCTACAGGTGTATCTACTGACTTACCATGACGCACTAATAGTTCACAAATTTCAGGCAAACGTTTTACACCCATATAAATACACAATGTTTCAGGACCATGCGCTAAATGTTCCCAATATGCTTCTTTCGTCATACCTGGTTTATTCACAGCTGTAACAAACGCAACTGAGGAACTATAATCTCTGTGAGTAACAGGAATTCCTGCATAAGCAGGAGCTGCAATTCCTGATGTAATACCAGGAACAACTTCAAATGGAATTTGATTATCCGCTAATATCTCTGCTTCTTCACCACCACGTCCAAAAACGAAAGGATCGCCACCCTTTAATCGTGTAATGGTATGACCTTTTTTCGCTAAATTCACTAACATACGATTTGTTTCCTCTTGTGGCAATGAATGCTTATTTGGATCTTTACCACAATAGAAGAACTTTGTGTTTAGTTTTGCAAAATCTAAAATCTCTTTATTTACTAAGCGATCATATAAAATCACATCTGACGCTTGAATCGCTTTCATACCTTTTACAGTTATTAAATCAGGATCACCAGGTCCTGCACCTACAAGATAAACCTTTCCCATCTTATCACCCCGTTCGCCTTCTATTTCTTTAAAAAATCAGCTGTGAAAATCTCTACCATCATGAACTTTAGCTACTACACCCGAACGAATAACGAAGTCACCGAAATGTTCACCTTCGAGACGTGATTTTCCATAATCCATTAAAATTGGTCTTAAGCTTTCAAGGATTTCCTTTTCATCGATGTTTTCTTTGTATAGTTTATTTAAGCGATCACCGTTAAAGCTTCCGCCTAAATACATATTATATTTGCCAGGCGCTTTACCAATAAATGCAATCTCAGCTAATGCAGGTCTTGCACAACCATTAGGACAACCTGTCATACGTATAGTAATCTCTTCTTCACTAACACCAGCTTCATCTAATAAATCTTCAATTTTAGATAATAGCGTTGGTAAATAACGTTCTGATTCAGCCATTGCTAAACCACAAGTTGGAAATGCTACACAAGTCATTGAATTACGTCTTAAACCACTATAATTTTTACCATCAGTTAAACCGTATTTATCAATAAGAGATTGAATATCTGCTTTTTTCTCTTCAGTTACGTTAGCAATAATTAAATTTTGATTTGGAGATAATCTAAAATCACCAGTATGTGTTTCTGCAATTTCTCTTAACGCCGTTTTTAACTTATAGTCTTCTGTATCTTTTACACGTCCATTTTGAATGAATAATGTATAATTCCATACACCTTTTTCACCTTCAATCCAACCTAAACGATCGCCATTATGTTCAAATTTAAATTCGCGACCTTCACTGATTTCCCAGCCTAGACGTGTATTTAATTCTTTAACAATATTATCTACACCAAAACGATCTACTGTATATTTAAAACGTGCATTTTTACGATTTGAACGATTACCAAGATCACGTTGAATTGTAAGTAATGCTTCACATACATCTATGACTTTATCTTTAGGAATAAATCCAGCAATGCGTCCTACTTGAGGGTATGTATCTGGATTACCATGCGTCATACCCATGCCACCACCAATAGCCACATTAAATCCAACGAGTTCATCATTTTCTACAATTGCAATTAAACCAATATCTTGTGAAAATACATCAATATCGTTTGATGGTGGTACGGCAATACCAATTTTAAATTTACGTGGTAAATATTTTTCCCCGTACATTGGTTCTACTTCTTCTTTAGAATCAAGCACTTTCTCTCCATCTAACCAAATTTCATGATAGGCATTCGTTTTAGGTAATAAATGATCACTGATAGCTGTAGCATAATCAAGTATTTCTTTATTAATATTTGATTGATATGGATTTGGGTTACACATTGTATTACGATTGACATCCCCACATGCTGCAATCGTATCTAACACTGATTCATTAATTTTTTTCATAGATGATTTTAAATTTCGTTTTAAAATACCATGAAATTGGAATGTTTGACGTGTTGTTAATTTCAATGTATGATTCGCATAATTATTAGAAATATCATCCATTGCAATCCATTGTTCAGGTGTTGCTTTACCTCCAGGTAGTCGCACACGAATCATGAAAGCATATGCAGGTTCTAATTTTTGTTTACGACGTTCATCACGTACGTCTCGGTCATCTTGTTGATAACTCCCATGAAACTTAAGTAATTTGGTATCATCATCAGAAATAGCACCAGTTAAAGGATCTGCTAAACCTTCTTCAATCGTACCGCGTAAATAATTACTTTCAGTTTTTAAATGTTCTAACGCATCAAGGTTTTCATTTAACTCATCAGCAATTTGTTTAATCGTTTTAGCCATTCACTCTCCACCCTTTCTTTAGTACACGTCACGTTGATAACGTTTATCTTTTTTCATTTGTTTTAAGTAGCTTTCAGCATCTTCTTCAGTTAAATTTTGTTCTTTCACTAATACATTGCGAATAGCTTGATGTACATCTTTAGCCATATTTTTTTCATCACCACAAATATAGATAGATGCACCTTTTTCTAACCACTCATTAAATTCTTTACTATGTTCAGCAATGCGATGTTGTACATATACTTTTTGATCTGTATCACGGGAGAAAGCGACATTCATTTTTTCAAGAACACCATCTTTTAACCATTCTTGCCATTCTGTTTGATATAAGAAATCAGTAGTAAAGTGTTGATCGCCGAAGAATAACCACGTATTACCTTTATAACCATATTCTTCACGTTCTTGCATATGTGCTCTAAATGGCGCAATTCCTGTACCAGGTCCTATCATAATAACAGGCGTATCTCCATCTTTAGGGAATTTAAAGTTTGGATTACGTTTAAGATAAATTGGAACAGTATCTCCTGGTTGAATACGTTCAGCAAATTGAACGGAACATACACCTGAACGATCTCTACCGTGTGTATTATATCTTACTGCACCAACCGTAATGTGAACTTCATCAGGTAATGATTGATAACTACTTGATATAGAATATTCTCTAGGAGGTAATTTTCTAAGGATTTGATATAAATCTTCAGGTTCTAATTCTTCAGGTGGGAAATCATTGAGTAAATCAATAAAATCTCTACCTTCAATATAATTTTGTATCCACTCACTATCTTGAACTTTGTCTTCTAACGCTTCATTATCAAAATATGCTGCTGCATTTTGAAGTAATGGTCTCGTTAATTTTGTAATTTCAAAGTAAGATGTTAATGCTTCTTCTAAAGAAATCGTATCTCCATCTTCTGAGATTTCAATTTGATCTCCCGGATCCCATCCTAATGTACTCATCAGTAATTCAACTAAAGCTGGATCATTTTGTGGTAAAACGACTAAGCAATCTCCTACTTCATATTCTTCACCAAAATTATCTAATAAGAATTCAATATGACGTGTTTCTTTATTAGATCCTCTACCATTTAAATTAATATTTTCTAATACTTCAGCTTGGTATGGATTCGCTTTTGAGTATTTTTTCTCTTTCGCAGATTTAATTGATTCACTTACAACTTGTTCACTTTGTGTACCTTCAGGTGCTGAGTCAATAGTATTAATGACATTAGCCATCCATTTTTCGGCATCTTCTTCATAATCCACATCACAATCAACACGTTCATATAATCGTTCGGCACCAAGTTCTTCAAGTTTTTTATCAAAATCTTTACCTGTTTGACAGAAGAACTCATAAGTTTGGTCACCTAATGCAAGTACTGAAAATCTTACTCCCTCTAATTTAGGGGCTTTTCTACCATGAATAAATTCATGTAATTCGGCTGCATTATCCGGTGGATCTCCTTCACCTTGTGTGGAAGTAATAATAAATAAATCTTCAACATTTTTAAGATTTTTAGGTTTAAATTCATCCATGGCTTTTAACGTTACATTATGTCCAATATTTGAAAGACGTTCTTCAAATATTTCTGCTAAACCTTGTGCATTTCCTGTTTCTGAACCATATAATAATGTAATCGCTCGTTTTTCAGGTTGAATTGTTGGTTCATTTTGTTGAAGCATTGTTTCAGTATCCTTTGAAACAGCTCCTATTTGTGAACCTTGTGTGTCAGATGTTCCTGATGTAAGTTGTTGATTTGCGACTAAATAGCCACTTAACCATACTTTTTGTTCTGGTGTAAGTGTCTGTAATAATTCATTAATTTGTGTGGCTTGTCCTTCAGTAAAAGGACTATTGGTAACACTTAGATTCAATTCATCCACCTCTATCATTTCAATCTTTATTTTATTTTAAAATACTTACTATCTCTATATTATGTAATCTATATTCGACTTTCCAGTAAAAATCGAATATAGAATATTTTTAAATCCTTATCAGAATACTATGTTTTTTGTATAAAATTTTTTAAACCTTACATCACGGTTTATCTGCAACATGAAGTCCACATTCTGTTTTTTCAAAACTTGACCAACGTCCTGCTCTGGAATCATCTGAATTGAATACTGGCGCTGTACAAGGAATACAACCAATACTTGGATAATGCTGGTCATGCAGTTCATTATAAGGTAAATCGTGCTGTTTAATATAATCCCAAACGTCATCTTCCGTCCAATAAATTAAAGGACATACTTTAATCGATTTAAAACGTTCATCTTTATTAATGAAATTTGTTTTAGCACGAGTCGGAGATTGATCTCTTCGTAGTCCCGAAATCCAGGCAATCGCCCCACCTAGTACCTCTTCTAAAGGTTTAATTTTACGAATATAACAACATTGATTTGGATTATTTTTCCATAATGCAGGATTGTATTTCTCAGCTTGTTCTTCAAGCGTCAATTCTGGTTTCTTCATTTCAATACGTAACTTAGGAAAACGTTCTTTTACTCTATCAATTAAATCGTATGTTTCTTGAAAATGTAAATCTGTATCTAAAAATACAATTTGAGCATCTGGTTTAATTTGATAAATCAAATTAATAAGTACCATGCTCTCTGCCCCAAAACTACATGAGTAAACGATATCTTCACCATACGTAGTATAAGCCCATTTTAAAATTTCATAGGCACCCTTTGTCGCGTCGTCAGTAGAAATGGAGTCAATAAATGGATCACCATCAAAACTCTCATACGTTATCTTTGATACTGACATAAACCTATGGTCCCTCCTCAGTATTTACAAATTTATTAATCTAATACCTATCAGAATTGTCAGAATAATATGCTAATACTTTAACGAGTTTCATATAGAAAGTCAAGAAAGTTTAGGGAATATTTGCTTTAAAATAAAAATACATTTTTTATTCGAACTAAAAAAATAATATTAATAAAAAAAGTGCAATATCCTATTATGGACTCGCACTTTTTTATTAATATTCTGGAACCGCAAATATAAGTCCCACCTTATCTCCATCTAAATATACTACAATTTCATAACCATTTCCTTTGATATTGTTATAAACAATATCTCTAAAATTTCTTTTATCATAATTATTGTAATGACTTATAAATTCTTCTTCACTTATATTATTTGGAGCAATTCCCACTGAAGTGACAATCTTTTCTTTAGAGTGTGGATCGTAATTAACTGCCAAATCTCCATACTTAATAGATTCATGATCCATACCATCAATATGAATTTTTCCTGTTGATTTTCCAACTATCCTCTCAACTTCCTTTTCAGTCATTCCTGGCTTTATCCCCATATATCCATTCAATGTATTTTTATGCATGAAATTTTCTAAGAAGTCATCACTCATTACATTAATCTGTGGTGATTTCTTATTCTCTATCGTTTCTTTCCCTTCCTTATCAGGATCATTTGGAACTTTACCTTCTTCACTATCTTTTTTAGATACTTGATGCACTGGTGTATCTTTTTTAGGTGCATCTACTGGTCTGACAAAAAAGTAATAATACGTCGAACATGCTACGACAATCATTGCAATAACTAAAATGACAATTACAATAAAAGACCATTTTTTTCGCTTTGAATTAGTGATCATTTGATTTCTATATTGCTCAAATGCTTCTAGATCATTCCCACATTGATTACAAAAGCGTTGAGTTTCATGAATATGATTCCCACAACGTGGACAATATTTCATTTTATTACCTACTTTCACTTCTTGAGGTTAAATTCTTAGATGCTTGTGAACATGTTGATATCTGTTTTTATCTTTCAGCTAAGCACTGAATTTTTGCAATATGATTGCCATCAATATCAACTGCAACTAAATATCCGTTACTTTTATCATTGTTATAAATAATTTCAGTAGGTGTATAACTATCATATGAATAATAGCGACTTAAAAAATCATCTACTTTTACATTATCTGGGCTTACGCCTACTGCTATTACCTTACCTTCTTCATTATTAGGGCTATAATCTACTGTAATATTTCCATATTTCGTTGATTTCCATTTGAACCCTGGCACTTCCAATATGCCTGTAGGTTTACCTATTAATTTTTCAACTTCATTTTTTGTCATACCTACCTTAATACCATAATAGCCGTCTCTACAATCACTCTTTAAATATGTATTTTCAAAATCTTCGGACATCACATCAATATTTGGAGACTTCATACGTATCTCTTTATCATTTTTTTGTTTAGATTTTTTCTCTCCTTGTCTCACTGTCTTTTTGATGTCTTCTTTAGTTTTATGATGTGTGCTTGTCACTTCCTCACTCTTTACCATTTCTGGTTTCACAAAAAAGAAATAGTATGTTAAACCTCCAGAAATTAAAATAGCTACTATAAGTATTACGAATAAAATATATGGCCACCTTTTGTTTTTTTGAGATGCCGCACTTTCATATAATTGATTCTCTCTATATTGTTTAAAAACTTTTAAATCACTACCACATTTATTACAAAATGATTGACCTTCTTTAATTTGATTTCCACATTGTGGACAAAATTTCATGATGTTACCTACTTTCTTTCTTATGATGCACATAATTCTGTTCGTGTTGTAGGTTGTCTGTGTCTTAGTTTAATCCATTCACACTTATATTTATTCATTATTTTAAATGACTTTAAAGATGTTTTCTATAAATTTATTATATTATATAAAAAAATAATAATGAAGTGTTTCTCACTTCATTATTACTAATTAGTTATTCTTTTCATAACGTACTTTTTGACGGTAACCATATGTGCTTTCTTTAATTAATTGATCATTAAGCAAACCTGCACCTATTGCTCCTGCAACAGTAGATATTGAGGTTGCAAACCAAGGAATACTTAAATAAAGTTGAACACTGGCTGGTCCTTTTAAACCTACTTGTTGTCCTAAGAATCCTGGAGGTAATAAAACCAGCTCTGCTATTAAGAATAATGAATATAAAATCATATAATATATAACAATGGCTATAAATAAAGTCATGATCGTTGTTAAATTATATAACATTACAATTCTTTTATGCTTAGCTTCTTTTGTAGATTCCCATAAACCATGGGATACCATTATCCAAACGAGCATACCTAAAATTGCCATGATGGAAATTCCAAATAATCGCCATACAGAAAAATCAAGACCCATATTCCACATGGTTGAAAAAATCAATCCGAATGCACCTGTCGTAAAAGCAATCGCTACAATATTACTTAAACTTGCCATCATATTCAGTGGGTTATTCGCAAAGGTCATCCCACTGACAAGTCGTATCATTCCAAGACTGCGTGAATTTGATAAATATCTTAAATGATTGTTTCCTGTTTCTTTTAAATGTACTTCTGTTTTCTCAATACGTGAAAAAGGAAATTGTTTATTGATTTCTTTCTTAACCCTATTATTGTCATCATAACCTATATGCGCTCTTTCAGAATAATGAAGTTCATTAATAATGGTTACGATAGCATGTTTAAAGCGATTCTTTACAGGACGCCATCCAAATGCAGGATATGAAAATATGGCAGCGCCATTTTTTTTATTAATATCTAAAGCAAGTACGTTTTGATGATAGAACATAGGTAAGTCTGTAATTCCTACAACATAATCCCATTCTCTTTTATTATGATAATCTTGAATTTTTTTGAATATTTCTTCCACACTTTCCGCAAAACCAGTAAGAGGATCCACCACGAGATCAACTTGCCAGTCACGTTGGTGATTATCTTGTTCTGATAATATATTGGGTATGTCATCAATTAAACTTTGTGCTAATTTCTCTGTCACTCCTGGCGCCACAACGAGACCAATTAATTTTTCTTCACTCATGTTGTTTCCTCCTCTCTATGATCTTGTTTTTTATTTTCATCTTGTTGATTATCATTATTTTGTTTATTGGATGCACTTTCTTCAACTTGTTGATTTGATGCATCATGAGAAGATGATTGAGCTTGTTCTTTTTCTTTCTTCTCTTGTTCTGCTTCTTTATAACGATGATATTGTCGATACGAATAAGTAATCTGACGGATTTTCTCTTCATTCTCTACAGTAGACCCCATTGCCCCAGCAAGTAAACCTAGTGAAGATACAAACCATACTAATTTTACATAATTTATAAACGTAAAACGAGGATGTGCGCTAGTCCATTGATTAAATAAACTTGGTGGAACAAACAATGATACACTTATCGCTAATAAAAGATATAAAATAATATAATTTAAAAGTGTAATAATAAATAATGTAAATATGGTAGTGAAATTATAAATATAGCGATACACACGTTGCGATTTAGCTGTTTTACGTTCAATCAATTGATGTGCATAGAGTAACCAGCCTGTCATACCTAGGATAGCAATAAGCATAAGTATAATAAATCGTACTATGGAGTACTGTATACTCAGTTCCCAAGGCATGGAGAAAATCGATACATAAGTCCCAGTTGCAAAAGCAACTGAAATAATCTTTTTGAAATTAAAAATATTTTTCCATGGTTCATTTGCACGTGTTAACCCTAAAATAAGTTGAATCCAACTGAGAATAAACCATCGATGAATATAACGTTGCTTTGGCGTTTCATCTTCATTTGGTTCTACTGCTTTAGGATGTATAAGCGGATGAATCTTGGGAGCTACTCTTGAAGTTGAATAATACAATTGTTCAATAATAGAAGTTAAACTATTTCTTAATTTTCGTCGTAAATCTATCCAACCCAATGAAGGTAAAGATAGCATCGCTACTTGTTTATCATTATTAAAATCACTAATAACTACTTTATTTCCAGAAATACTTGGTAAATCTGTAATACATACAACAAAATCCCAATCATGTTTATCTTTCATTCTTGCTGCTTTATCAATGCTTTCATGTACATCTTCAGCTGAACCAATCATTAAATCAACGTGTAGTTGAAATACCCATTCTTGTTGATCATTCACACGTTGATTCAGCTGTTCTTTTATATCTGGAATAACAGCTTCTACATGTTTACGAGATACACCAGGTGAAGGTATCAAACCGATTTTGTGCATTGTGTTATCCTCCTTTCTTTATAAATATAAAAAGTAAGGTGTACGTCGAAAAAGTCTACTCTTTTCAGACATACACCTATTTATGAATAATTATTTAGCAAGTACAAGTGGTGAAAAGATAATGTAAGCAAGTACTACTAAACCTAGAACAATACCGCCTGTAACATAACGATATTTCCAAGGTGTTAAATCCACTTTAGCTTTATTAGTATTTAAGTCAAACGTATTGGAAGGTTTAAACTTATTAAAGACAAGTATAATAGCTAAATCAATAAAGAACATAAAACTAAAAGTATATAGATAATTTAATTGTGGCACCATAAAACTAATTGCAGCATATAACACAATGTGTGTAACTAAAGCTACTTTAGCGCCTAGTTTAGATGTGTGCTTAGAATAAAATGCAACTAAGACCAATGCAAGTACTGGCATACTATATACACCATTGAACTGTTGCACAATCGCATATAATCCACTTGGGAAAAGGGCAATAAGTGGAGATATACCTACTACAATAATGCCAATCACAACTGTCGCGATATGACCGACACGTGCAATATGTTGATCTGAAGCACGCTTACCAAAAATAGGTTTATAAAAGTCTAAAGTAAAGAGTGTTGTTGTACTGTTTAGTGATCCAACAAATGAACTTAATATGGCTCCAAAAATAACTGCTCCGAATAGACCATAGCCCCAATCAGGTAAAATCGCCTGAATCAATGCAGGATAAGCATTATCATTAGATGTTATACCCCCATTGAAATAATTATATGCAATAACACCAGGAATCACCGTAAAAATAGGACCAAATACTTTAAATAAACTTAAATATATCGCACCTTTTTGTGCTTCTTTTAAATTCTTACCAGCTAATGCTTTTTGTACAATCATTTGGTTCGCACACCAAAAGAATAAATTATTAAAAAACATACCAAAGAATAACGTTGGCCATGGAACAATATCTGAATCAATGTCACCAAAAGCGTTTAGTTTTTCAGGTGTACGTTGGACCATGTGGTCGAATCCTTTTACAAAATTCCCATCACCTAAATGATGTAAACCTAAAATTGTAATAATCAAACCACCTATAATTAATCCGACACCATAAATTGAATCACTAAATGCACTCAGTGATAAACCACCGATGAATAAGTAGATAACACCTACTGCACCAATGACAAATGCAATAATAATCGTTGCTGTGGCATCACTTACTCCTAAGTATTCCCCAATACTAAACATTTTATTAAATACTAATGAACCAGAATATAAGACAACTGGTAAAAATGATACAACATAAGTGAAAATAAATAATATAGAAACGAAACGTTTAGTAAAGGTACCATAACGCATTTCAAGTAATTCAGAAATGGTATCCACACCGTACCTTAAATATTTTGGTAAGAATATCCATGCAAGTAAGACAACTGCTACAGCAGCTGTGACTTCCCAAGCCATCACTTCCATACCCTTACCATAACTTTGACCATTCTGCCCTACAATTTGTTCTGTAGATAGGTTAGTCATAATAATCGTTGAGGCAATCGTAAATCCTGTTAAACTATTGCCTCCCATAAAATAGCCATCTGCACTATCAGTCTTTATTTTTTTTGAACGCCAGAACGCATAAAGACTGACTCCCATAACGACGACTAAAAATAAAACAATTGCTAGCCAATTCATAATAAGTGTCGCTCTCCTTATTTTTTAAAATAAAAAAACGTTAAACTTTCATTTAACGTTGGATAACTAATCTATTCTATGATGTACATGTCTTGTGCCTTATTTATTTTAAACACAGAATATCTAATTTTCAATTATCATATTTAAATTTATTATATAAATAAATTATATAAAATATTATCTTTAAATTTGATGATATTTTTTATGTTGTTGAATATTATATGGAAGCGCTTGACTTCTCATAATAGAAGTCATAAAGTGAAACTATAGTTAAATCATATGCACTAGGGGTGTTTTAAAACTGAGATGAGGTGTAACCTCAAACCCTTTGAACCTGAACTAGCTTATACTAGCGTAGGAAAGTGTCGTATAAAATAAGATGACCTGTTGAGATGTGTCAAACTGTTCTCAATAATGATATATCTATTTTAATGCAACTTTCCTAATGTGAAGGTTGCATATTTTTTTGCTGTAAATGAAGTAAATGGAGGCACGATATTTATGACGAGAACAGTATTAGTAACTGGAAGTAGCCGTGGTTTAGGTGCGGTCATTGCAAAAACATTAGCTAAACAAGGATTTGAAGTTATCATTAATTACAATCAAAGTCGTGAAGCAGCTGAACAATTAGCACATGAGATTGGTGAAAACGCCATTGCTTTACAAGCAGATGTCACACAACGTGACGAAGTCGATCGTTTAGTTAATGAGGCAACACATCATTTTGGAAAAATTGACGTTGTGGTCAATAACGCATTAGTTAATTTTAAATTCGATCCTAATGCGCAAAAGGCCTTTAAAGACTTAGCATGGGAAGACTACCAACAACAAATTGACGGTACCCTAAAAGGCGCTTTTAATGTTACTCAAAGTGTCATTCCACAATTTATAGAGCGTGGTTCTGGTGCCATTGTAAGCATTGGCACAAATTTGTATCAACATCCCGTTGTCCCATATCATGAATACACAACAGCTAAAGCTGGGTTGATTGGATTCACGCGTAATGTTGCAGCCGAATTAGGGCAATATGGTATTACTGCTAATGTAGTGTCAGGAGGATTGCTTAAAACAACTGATGCTAGTGCTGTCACTACACCAGATGTTTTTGATTTAATTGCACAGACTACGCCATTACGTAAGGTGACTACCCCACAAGATGTTGCTAATATGGTTGCTTATTTAAGTAGCGAAGCTGCAGATGGTATGACTGGTCAAAATATTACTGTCGATGGTGGTTTAACCATGAATTAATATAGGTCTGGTCTTCCTTAGCTTAGAATAGAAATAAAATGAACATTGGAGTGAGAAATTAAATTGACTCATCAACATCAACTTCATCTCGGTGTATTAATCTATGGATGTGGTCATCATCAAGCTGCTTGGCAACTTCCCAATTCAAGTATTGAACGTCTCGGTGATATTCATTACTATCAAGAATTAGCCCAGTTATCTGAAAAAGGACTGTTAGACGTAGTTTTTTTCGCAGATAACCAGTCTTTTATCCCTAGCTATACGTCGATGCCAAGTTTTTGGTTTGATCCACTGATTAACTTAACTGCTATATCTCAAGTCACACAACATATTGGATTAGTTCCTACGATTTCAAGTACATTTTCTAATCCATTCACTGCAGCACGTCAGTTACTTAGTTTAGATCATATTAGTGGTGGACGAGTGGGATGGAATTTAGTCACTTCCATGACAGATGCCGAAGCTCAAAATCACAGCATGGATCATCTACCTAATCATGATGAACGCTATAAGAAGGCTGAAGAGTTTGCTCAAGTCATGAATGGATTGTTTGATTCTTGGCATACTGAAGATTTCAAACCCAACCGGCATCACCATACAATGATCAATCGCAACATCAAACCGCTTCACCACAATGGCAAATATTTTCAAGTTCATGGACCATTGACAACACCAAGTAGCATTCAGGGAAAACCTGTGGCGATGCAAGCAGGTGCCTCTAAACAAGGTATTGCATTAGCTACAAAATATGCAGATGCAGTATATTCCGTTTCTTGGAATATGAAGCAAGCAAAACGGTATCGCGAGCGCTTAGATAGTGAAATGGCACAACGTGACCATCAGCGTTATATTAAAGTGTTTCCTGGACTAGTCACTTATGTGGGTCATACACATGAAGAAGCATTGAAAAAGAAAGCAGAACTTGATCAACGACTTCCTATCAAAGCCGCTTTAAAGCAACTCAGTTTTTTCATTCAACAAGACTGTAGTCAGTGGGAATTAGATGCTCCTGTGCCTAAACTACCTTCCTTAGAAGAGTTTAACGGTCCCGCGGGTCGATATGAAACCATCTTAGAAATTATTCAAGATAAGCAACCTACTGTAAGAGAACTGCTAAGTTACCTTAATGCGGGTGGTGGACATCTGACACTCATAGGTACGCCAAAAGAAATTGTAGATGAAATGGAACGCTGGTTTAATGCAGGTGTTGCAGATGGATTTAACTTAATGCCACCTTCTTTACCAGATAGTTTAAACGACGTAGTTACACTCATTGTACCTGAATTACAACGTCGTGGCTTATATCGACATCAGTATAAAGGTTCTACACTAAGAGAACACTTAGATTTAATTTAATGTCTAATATATTTTATCCAAACCATATAGTAGAAATTAACGTAAAAAGCGATGGTATTAACTTAGGAATACCATCGCTTTTATATATCATATTATTAATATTTGTATGGATCGTTATCTTTTTCTTCTTGAAGCTTTCTTGCTTCATCTTGAATAAAATCATTACTTCGTTTATTCGTTTTATGATTTGAATAACGTTGATCACGATAGTCGTCATCCTTTGAATCATTTACGTGTGTATCGTGCTCTCTTTCATTATTATTGTCCGCTGCTTGATCTTTATTTGAATAATGATCTTTAATATAACGTTGTTGCTGTTTTTCTTCTTCTTCATTCAAAATGAATGCATTATTATTTGCATTTACATCATGATGATCTCTTTTGTAATGATCATTATAATCAGCATTGCCATACATGTCATGCTTAGGTTTACGAACAAGTAACATAATACCTGCAATTAACCATAAAATTAAACTGATCCAGTTTGTAGCAATCGCTAAAATACCTGCAATAATTAATAAGATACCTGCAAGTTTAGGTTTTTTATTAATTAAAATACCACCAATAATTGCAAGAATTAATGGGATGAACGCGCCCCATGTAAAGAAATTAAATAAACCACCTAATGCATCCATACCATTATTTATTTCTGTTATAGAAACCTCATTGCCTTGCTTTTGTGTTTCATTAATAATTTGTTCTTTAAAATCAGCATTACCAATAAATGGTTTAATCATTAAAAACATAATTGCAACTAATGCTTGAATCGCAACACCTATCCAAGTAAGAACGTGTTCACCAGTACGTTTAATGTTATTGTTACTATTTCTAATTGTTGCATCATCATATTGTTTCGCCATTATTCCGCCTCCTTTTTTTATCCTTATACCCTACTGTCTAAAATTTTACACTCATTGATATAATGATGATTTATTTTCAGTATTATATCAATGATGAATAAGACGATAATATACACGAGACGTCATTACATACATCAAAGCATAGATTATCATTACAAACACTAAGACACCGATATAAGTTGTTAAAAATAATTTTATATCATTAACATCTAAAATACCAAGCAAAGTATAAATCATTTTAGAAGCACATAGTACATGTATCATAGATACTATAATAGGTAAAGTAAAAATAATAACTACTTGGTCATGAATAACAGATTTAATCCGTTCTTCTTCTAAACCTACTTGACGCATAATTCGATAGTTTTTCCGATCTTCATATCCCTCAGCAATATTTTTGTAATACATCATCGTAAATGTACCAATCATTAAGACTAAAGAAACAATAGTTCCAACAAAAATGAGACCACCATAAATATCAAACATATCCTTATTTAATTCATCTTTATTATCAATTTGAATATCATATTGTTTCATCAATTTAGACTTAATATGATCTATGGACTGTGTATCTTTTGTTTTAAGATTAAAAGCAATGTATGAGTTAATATTTGCTGTTGTTTGATAATAATGAATCAATTGACGTTGTTGATTTACATTATGAGTAACAAGTGTGACTCCACCTGGAAATGAAAAATGATCTCCTTTTAACTGATTTGTTTTAAATGTTTGATTCATTAATTTGATATGGTCTAACTTTTGAAATATGAAATGATTCGCTAATATTCCCATTTCATTATGTTTAAGTCGCAGGTGCGTATGATTGATTGTATTGTAATCTTTCTGATTCATTACAATTAAATATATACTATTTAAATCTAATGGACTGTTTTCATTATCTCGCTTTACAAATGAACCCTTCTTATAAGTGACTGCAACACTTCCACTTGTATATTCCCTGAAAGCATCAACATCAGCATGTCTCTTAATCTCATTTTCTAGCTGACGTACTTTATGTTTGCTCGTAGTACTATGATGCACATCTCCACTCAATTCAATACGATATTGTGTTGGCATTAAATGATTCGCACGTTGGTCTACACTACGATATGTAGCGACGCTCATTCCTAGAGTCACAATAAGAAAAGTACATAGCATGGTTAAACTAGCCAAACCAATAGAATTAGAATTCATTCTTGAACGTAAACCAGAAATAGTAAAAAAATATTTAGGTCGATAATAAATACTCGGAACCCTTTGAAGCCAATCTATCACTAAGACACTCAATGATATAAATAAGCAATACGTTCCTATTGTCACTAAAATAAGGGCAATAAAAATATTACGTAATGAAACCAAAATGAGTGTATCTTTTAAGGCAATCATATAACTGTCAACAACAGTTATGATCCCAACAATCAATAAGATATAGAGTAAAGGTTTGGACCATTGTTTTTCCGTTGGATGTTGTTGTTGTATTAACTTAATAGGACTTTGAAATGTGATTTTTATATTGTTGACAATAAATAAAAATAGCATCATTATTGCTAACATCAATAAGGTGTATCTCATTGCACTTATATCAAATGGATATTTTTTTAAAGTTACATGTGTATAACCTAATATTCTATTTAACGACATATAAGTTAATGCACCAAATAAATAACCACCTATAATACTCAGACATCCAATGATAATATATTGATATATTCCTTCTATAAACAGCATTAACCTAAAATGCTTTTTTTCCATACCCAAAATCATATTCATGGCAAGCTCTTTTTGACGACGTCGCATAATAAAACGATTAGCATAAAGAATAAAAAGGAGTCCAAATAGACACATAAAAAAATTTCCTATACTAATAAAAACTGGAATAACATCACTATGCTTATGAAGCGACGTATTCATGTTTAAGGATAATAAAATAAATTCAATACCAAATAATGTACTGATGACTAGAATAAATGGAATTATAATATGACGCTGTGTCTTAAAATTCTGAATGACTAACGTCCAAACCAAGCGAAAAGTCATTTTAATCACCACTTTCGTGAAGCATTGCTAAACTATCAGCAATACGTTTTTGAAACTCTGATTGTAGTTCCTCCCCACGATAAATTTCATGATATAAACGGCCATCTTTAATGAATAAAATACGTTTGGCATAGGAAGCATCTACAGCCGAATGTGTCACCATTAAAATGGTTTGCTCATTTTTATTAATGTCTCTAAATAGTTCCATAATCGTTTTAGAAGTTTTAGAATCAAGTGCACCTGTAGGCTCATCTGCGAGTAACAAATCTGGTTCATTAATCAGTGCTCGACAGATAGCCACGCGTTGTTGTTCTCCTCCTGATATTTCAAAAGGATATTTATTAAGAAGTGGTTCAATATGTAACTGATAACTTAAGCGATAAAGACGATGACGCATCGTTTGATGTGAGCGATTCGCAAGTACAAGTGGCATTAAGATATTATCTTTATTTGTCATCGTCGGTAAAATGTTAAAATCCTGAAAAACAAAACCTAAATGGTCTCGACGGAAATAAGCGATTTCTTTATTACGCAATTGACGGATATTTTGCGCGTCAATCGTTATCGTACCTTCAGTATCTTTATCATAAGTTGCAATTAAATTAAGTAAAGTGGACTTCCCAGATCCAGATTCACCCATAATCGCTACAAATTCACCCCTATCCACATTAAATGACATGCCATTTAATGCGGTCGTAGCATTCAGGCCTCTTCCAAATATTTTTTTTACATTATTCACGTCTAACAACATGATATCCATGCTTCCTTTCTTTTTATTAAACTCTTTAATTTATCACTTACTTCTATCATAAAACAAAAAGAAACCAGTAACATTAATCATTTCTTAAAAATGTTACTAGCTATCCTTACATTATTGAAAGTTTAATTATTTTCTGGGAAATGTATGTCAAATGTAGTTCCTTCATGGAGCGTTGAAGATACTTCTACTTTATGATGTAAATGTGCCGATATATGTTTAACAATAAATAATCCGATGCCACTTGAATGTTGATGAAGTCTTCCGTTATAGCCTGAGTACCCTTTATCGAAAATTTTGGGAAGATCGGCTTTACTAATTCCTACACCGTTATCTCGTATAGATAGCACATGATTTTCGTTGTTAAACGTAATCCAAATATCTTTACCTCTTGCATATTTCAAAGCATTATTAAGAATTTGTTCTATCATGATCGTACACCATTGAACATCAGTCAGTACTTCATCTTCACAACGTGTGTAATGAATAGTTGTTTTTTGATCGATGAATTGAATCGAATATTTCATAATAAGCGGTTTAACGAGATCGTTAATGGTCACTTTTGAAAAGGACATATCCGTTTCTTGATTCATCAATTTTAAATAGCTGAGTGCAAGACTCGTATAGTTATCAATTTGTATAATTTCTTGACGCACACGATTTACTACATTATCTTCATTTCTTTCTAGAAGGAGTTTTGAAGCGGTAATAGGTGTCTTCATTTGATGCACCCATGTTAAAAAATAGTTCTCAACGTTGACTTGGTATGCAGCTTGTTCATTTTTTACACGTTGTAATTCATCTTCTAAGTCAGCAACTTCTTCTTTTAAAGACACTGCTTCTTGAAATCCACTAAGTTGAATCAACCAAAAAATAATCATTATGAAAAGAATAATTGCCATACCTAGAAAGAAGGCATTGAAAGGCAAATTAAAAAGAAAAAAAATCACCAAGAAAAGTAATAAAAATAAAGCTACTATCATCATTTGATGACGTATCGATTTTATAAACGCTTTTAACATACTATTTACACCTTATATCCTACATTTTTCTTTGTCTCAATGAAATCAACAATACCGATAGATTGCAGCTTTTTACGTAGGCGTGTCATATTTACTGCTAACGTATTATCATCAATAAAATTCTCTGATTCCCAACATTTTTCAATAATTGCTGTACGATTGACATATTTCCCTTCATTTTGAAATAATTTATTCAAAATTTGTAGTTCAGTAAACGAAAGTTGTACAGAGTCATTGTTGTAGTATAGTGTGGCTTCATCAACAACGAGTTTACACCCTTTAACAGTCATCTCATTATTTGAAACCGTTAAATCATATGTTCTACGTAGCAATGCTTGAATTTTCGCTATAGTAAGTGACAAATTAAATGGCTTTTCAATAAAGTCATCTCCCCCCATTTGAATTGCCATAATTTGATCCATATTGTCAGTACGCGAACTAATGAAAATAATTGGGACATTAGATACTTTACGTATCTCTTGGCACCAATGATAACCATTAAATGTAGGTAAATTAATATCTAATAACACAAGTTCAGGTTCTACAGTTTTAAATTCTTCAAGAATATTACCAAACTGCTTAGCAATACTCACTTCATAGTTCCAATGTGAGAGTTCATTCCCTAGACTTTCTGCAATGACGACATCATCTTCGACAATCAATACTTTCATTTTTTTCATCCTTTATTTTGCGTCATGATCATTATTGTCATTAGGATTAGACATTTTATTTTTTTCTTGTTCAAATTTATTTTCTTTATGTTTCGTTTCTTTCTTACGTTTTCTTTCTTCCATAATAGATAATGCGATAAATACAATTATCAGTAAAGGAGATAACATTACGAATATCATTATTGATTCACCTCTATATATTTATTCATGACATGATTTCTTTAACTTTATTTTAACGCTTTTTCTTTAAATTGAATATGTTCGAGATTGACTGTTTCATAAAAAAATAAGGAGCGAGATTCGAATTCATTTTGAATACACCATCTCACTCCTATACTTCTTTTACTTTTAATCTTCTTTATTTAAAATATACTTTCTAATATCTTCTATGGTAATTGCTTCTTTAATTTGTCTTTGGATATCATTGATTTTTGCTGTTCTTCCCATACTTCCTGCCCAACTTTTAGGACTGTGCTGTTCCCAATTATCTAATTCTTTAAATAGTTCTTGTAATGTTGTCATATGTTTACCACCTTTTTTTAATTTGGGTAAATAAAATAGCCCTCCTTAAATAAGAAGCGCTTGTCGACATCTTCTTATCTTTCAGGAAATCCTGTTGGATGTAGCACCTCACGCAAAGCGCAGTTGCTGAAGTTTCATAGGGCCAATTCCCTCCACTTACTCTTAATAAGATCAAACTATTTTATTTAATACTATTATAACATATATTTTCAATTCTTTATATTAAATTAATTTATCAAATCATAGAATATGATAAGTTAATAATTTTTTACAATACCTTAAACTAAAGTTTACTAAATACTTACTTCAAATCAAATAAAGTTTCTTAATATAAAGACGTAAGTAATCTATATTTTACATATTAGGGGGCTTTTTTAATAATGAGTTTCATCAATAAATTTGGAAAAACCACAGTAGCAACTTCAATTCTAGCTGCTTCAGTATTAGGTACAACACATGTGTCATTCGCATCTGGTGCTGGACAAGGTGCTCAAGGTCAACAAGGTCAAGATGGCGATTACATGGCCATCGGTAACACTAAAAATCCTAAAAATGTGATTTTCATGGTTGGAGATGGTATGGGTCCTTCTTATAATTCAGCTTACCGTTATTATGCAGATAATCCTAATACCAAAGAATTAGATCAAACTGCTTTTGATAAATATTTAAAAGGGACTAACCGTACTAACCCTAATGATCCTAAAGAAAATGTAACTGACTCAGCTGCAGGTGGTACAGCTTTCGCTACAGGTCATAAAACATATAATGGTTCAATCTCTGTAGATAATGATAAAAAACCTTTAAAATCAGTATTAGAATATGCTAAAGAACAAGGTAAATCAACTGGTTTAGTGACAACAGCAGAAGTCACTGATGCAACCCCAGCTGTGTATGCGGCACATGTAGATGATCGTGATAAAAAAGATGAAATTGCACAACAATTTTATAATGATAAAATTAATGGCCAACATAAAGTAGACGTTATCTTAGGTGGGGGCTCTAAATACTTCGGTAAAGAAAATGGTCATTTAACTGAGAAATTCCAAAAAGATGGTTACGACTATGTAACCAATAAAACTGACTTAGCTAACTCTAAAAATGATCAAGTATTAGGATTATTCGCTGAAAAAAATATGCCTTTACAAATTGATGCACCACAACAAAATCCACTATTAGCAGATATGGAAGATAGCGCATTATCTAAATTAGAAAAAAATGATAAAGGATTCTTCTTAATGGTTGAAGGTGCTTCAATTGATAAATCAGGACACCCTAACGATATCACTGGCGTTATGTCAGAAATGAGCGGTTTCGATAAAGCATTCCAAAACGCTATCGACTATGCAAAAAATCATAAAGATACATTAGTTGTCGCAACTGCTGACCACTCAACTGGTGGTTTATCCATAGCTAAAGGCAAAGATTATGTATGGAATCCAGACGCTATTCATAAAATGAAACATTCTGGCAGTTACATGACTGAACAAATTGCTAAAGGTAAAGACCCTGAAACAGTGATCAATGAAGGTTATGGTGTCGACTTCCCTAAAAAACAATTAGATAAAGTTAAAGATGCAGCGAAAGAACTAAAAGACATTAAAGATAAAGCTAAAAATGAAGATGATCCAAAAATTGCAGAAGCAACAACAACATTACAAGACGCCATCCAAAAACCAATTAATGACGAATCTCATACTGGTTGGACAACATATGGTCATACTGGTGAAGACGTAAATACTTACGCATATGGCCCAGGTGCTGATAAATTCCGTGGTAACATTGATAACACAGATAGTGCGAAAAATATCTTCGACTTCTTTGGTCAAGATGTCACGTCTAACCAAAATCAACAATAGTATTGAGCTCATAGATAAGACGTTCTCTATAATTAAAGAGCGTCTTGTTTTATGGTCAGAAAAAAAGCACTTTAGCAAGTAAAACTGCTAAAGTGCTTTTATTACATCATTATTTAATTTTTTATTTTATCTCATTTAGGCTATCTTTATTGGAATAGAGCCTAATACTAGTATATCAAGGTCTCTTTTGATATCTTTTTCAATTATGTTTTTTTACTTAATAATATTTTTAACTATAAATGATTCAATTTAATTATAATTAATTCTTTCGTACATCAACATATTAAGACAAAAAACCAAGATATTTCAATATTAGAAATATCTCGGTTAATATGATTAATATTCGATATTTGGCATTTCGTTTACTTTGTTTTGATATTTTTTGAAAGCAATATAGCCTACAAAACCAATAATAGTTGTAACTAAAAGTTTTTTCATTATTGTCACTCCTTTTAAATTTAGCGTACATTAGATTTGTTTCATGAAAAACAAGTCTAGACTAAATATATTATACACTCATTTGGTATTATTTTTAAAGTCAATCGAACGAATTGCATTATATTTATGTCATTTTAGAGAATGTATTGACAATAATATTTAGTTTTTCATCACAAATAAACAAATATATATCGCAACAAACTCTAAGAAAGTAAGAAGATAAATATATTTTAAATTCAACTTTTCTTTAAGTGGTATTTCCCAATGTGGATACTGACGTTCATAATATACATTTTGAGTAAAAAATAATCCTAAACCAAATGGAATATAAGTAATGATGTTTTTATACTTTGACTCTAACTCTATTTTATTAAGAAAATGTCTCATCAGCACTTGCAATATAATGACAATGACTAAGAGGAGGAGTATGTGAATCATTTTATTAATCGTACTCCTTTCACAAATAATATCACAATGGTTTGTAATAATACCACAAGCATAATAAAAATAACACTTTTTAAATCGATGGCATCAAAAACGTGATACGTAATGGTTAACGAGTGTGTAAATAAATAAATCGTATGAAATCTCAAAACACGTTCTACAAATATTCCTATTCCATTTAGAAACTTTAAAACTGGTACTCGGTCATACATTAAAAATAAAATGTTCTAAAGTTATAAATATAAAGATTATACAATATATTGCAAAGAAAACATCTGCAAGTAAATATGTAAATACTGCCCCTTCAATTAAATCAGTAACGATATAAAATATATCCTTGCAATATAATATGTTGCCACATTCTACACTATTTCTTTCTATAAATAAAATAAGGTTAGGAAAAGAGAATACTAACACGTGATATCTTAACATTCTACTTTACTCTAACCTCTTTTATATTAAATCATATACTTTCGAATTGCATTCTTTATAACTGTTGTAAAGGAAGACATGGCTAGCGCTCAATTGTTTTCATTTTTTATGTACTTTTAACAAATAACCGTTATGCGTGAAAAATATTTATTGACAGTCTAGTGTTACTTTTAATTGAACCCCTTAACATTTTATAATGTAATCTACCATATTATTTGGTTTTATTACAATCAAACATTCTATCGTACGGTGTACATTAAATGCAAGTATATTTAATTCTTTTGAAATAAGTTAAATTAACTTTTCATTTTTATTGATCATAGACAATATATTTTCTCCTTAAAATTGTATAGAAACAGCTGAACTGTCGATGTACATCAGTTCAGCTTCTTTTTTAAGATTCTTTTTCATCTTTTAAATGTTTAATATCTTGAAACCCTTCTCGATAATTCGATAATTCTTCCATAATCGCATACCAATCTTTTCCAACTTTTTGGAACGTTTGTTGCATTAATTCATCTTGTGCTTTGTTTAATTTTTCTACTAGTTTACTTCCTTTAGGCGTAGGAAATAATTGCTTTACTCTTCGATCTTCTTCAGATTGTTGTTCAATAATTAATGCTTCTTCTTTTAACTTTTTCAATGTTGCGTGAGACCCTTGCTTTGATATTTCTAACGTGTTTAGTAACTGCTTAATCGTAATACCAGGCAATTTATTGATAAAAAATAAAAAGCGATGATGTTGTCGACTCATACCATATTTTTCGATAATTTCATCTGCAGTCGTCACAAACGTTTTATAAGCGAAATAAAATAGCATGTGCTCATAATCATTTTTATTTCGATCCATATTCACTCGTTCCTTTTCAAAATCATTATTAATTATTATAGTAAATTTTCTAATTACTTTCATTAAAAGGTCAATAAGGTTGACTTTATTTACAACCAGTCTTATTCTATATATGTAAACAAAAGCAATACAAAGGTGGAATTGAATATGAAACGACGCGTAGGACAATATTTAATGGACGCAGTACATGAAGCAGGAGTCAATAAAATATTTGGCGTTCCAGGAGATTTTAACCTAGCATTTTTAGATGACATCGTCAGTCATGAAGGCGTTGAATGGGTTGGAACAACGAATGAACTAAATGGTGCTTATACAGCTGATGGTTATGCACGAATGAATGGACTAGGCGTACTCGTAACAACATTTGGCGTTGGCGAATTAAGTGCTGTTAATGGTATTGCAGGCGCTTATGCAGAACGTGTTCCGGTCATTGCTATCACAGGCGCACCAACCAGAGCTGTTGAAAAGGCAGGCAAATATGTGCATCACTCTTTAGGTGAAGGACACTTTGATAGTTATCGACACATGTTTGAACCTATTACTACTGCACAAGCCTATATTACAACTGAAAATGCAACAACTGAAATTCCTAGAGTAATCAATGCTGCAATTCAAGAACGTCGACCTGTACACATTCACTTACCAATCGATGTAGCAGTGTCAGATATTGAAGTTGAACAACCATTCAAAGTTGAAAAAACACCTCAACAAGATGTATCTCACTATGTAGATATGGTGGCTGATAAGTTACGTTCAGCTAAACAACCATTAATTATTACTGGTCATGAAATCAATAGTTTCCATTTACATGATGAATTAGAACAATTTGTAAATAAAACGAATATTCCAGTTGTTCAATTATCGTTAGGTAAAGGGGCATTCAATGAAGAAAACTCACACTATATGGGTATTTATGATGGAGAAATTGCTAAAGATGACATTAAAGACTATGTCGATCATAGCGATGCTATTTTAAATATTGGGGCCAAATTAACTGACTCAGCTACTGCAGGCTTTTCATATAAATTTGATATTAACGAAGTGGTCATGATTAATCATCATCTATTCAAATTAAACGATACGATTGATAAAGAAATTACATTGCCTGAATTCTTAGAAGCGTTAAGTACGATAGATTATACAAATAAACATTCATTCCCTTCTTACCAACAACCAGAATCAAATGACTATGAATTAACTGATGATATGTTAACTCAAGACACTTACTTTAAAATGATGCAAGACTTTATTGGTGGCGATGATATATTAATCGCAGAACAGGGAACATCCTTCTTTGGGGCTTACAGTTTAACTTTACCTAAAAATATGTCATTTATTGGTCAACCTTTATGGGGTTCAATTGGTTACACATTACCAGCTACATTAGGTTCTCAATTAGCTAACCCACACCGTCGTAATATCTTATTAATTGGTGATGGGTCATTCCAATTAACTGTTCAAGAATTATCAACAATGATTCGCCAAGATATTAAACCTGTGATTTTCTTAATTAATAATGATGGTTATACTGTTGAACGTCTCATTCATGGTATGGAAGAGCCATATAACGATATCAACATGTGGGATTACAAAGCATTACCCAACGTATTTGGTGGAGATAGCGTGAAAGTCCATGATGTTAAAACTTCAAAAGATTTAAAGGCTGTCTTCGATGAAATAAACGAAGATCAAGAACACATGCACTTCACTGAAGTAACAATGAAGTGGGATGATGCACCACAAACATTGCGAGATATTTCCAAAGCTTTTGCAAATCAAAATAAATAAACTGTATAACAGAAAAGCTTTTATATAGATAAATCAAAAGCGACTGTATGTGTCATTTACACATGTACAGTCGCTCTTTTTTATAAACTTTTTTCATTTAAAAATGTTCGATCGATTACATCTTTTGTAATATCCTGTAAATGTTTGATATTCCATTCACTGTCTGAATCATACTGTAATCCATGTTTCTGTGCTAATTGTGGTGTGTAATCATCAAGATTATAAATTTTAAAATGTTGTCGTGTTTGTTTGTTGGTAGGACGTGCTTGTTCGTAATGATTGACCATGCTTGTCCATTTAACATTTTCTAAATGTACACCTTTAGGTTCTTTTACTACATCGAAGTTTATCCTTCCTAACAATTGATTATTTTCATCTCCACTATACTGTCCATTTAAAAAATTACCTAAAGAATAGGCTACCAACGTTTTATGATGATGGTTTTTTGCTTTAACCCACTTTACTGGTTGAATCACATGTGGATGCGTACCAATAACGACGTCTACACCCTCATTTGCAAATAATTGAGCGTACTTTTTCTGTGTTTTATTTGGTGTATGGTGATTTTCATTTCCCCAATGTGCCGACACCATCACTACATCGCTTTGTTGTTTTGCCTTTCGTATATCCCGTTTAATAGTTGCTTCGTCAAACGTTTTTACTGTATATGGATAATTTGAGACCATATCATTTGTTCCATATGTATAACTTAATACACTGATTTTCACGCCATTTTTAGAAATGGTATGTACACGATTCGCCTCTTTTTTCGAATTGTATATTCCTGTAAACAATACGTTATGATCAAATTTTTCCCAAGTCTGTATATGATTTGTAACCCCTTGATCTCCTTGATCTAAGGAGTGATTATTTGCACCATTAATCACATCGAACCCTGTTGCAACAATGTCACTTGCTACCTGACTAGGTGTGTTGAATCGTTTAAATCCTGAAAATGGAATATCATCCCCACCAAGTGGAGACTCTTGATTGACAAAAGCTAAGTCAGGCCTAGCTATGTCTTTCTTTATATTAGAATACATTGGTTTAAAGTTATATGTACCATCTGAATATTGTGCATCATGATAGACGACAGGATGAATTAAATTATCTCCTACTGCCACAACGGAAACTTTTGTACTATTGTCCTCAACAAGCGCCATGCCACATATCAGCGAAAATACTAGAAAAATAACGATCGAGGTTATGTAATATTTGTACACTAAACTTACGCTCCTTATTGATTTAGAGTAGAGTTTTTATATTCACGAAAAACCTAAAATAATTAATACTTGTCATTATTTTAAAATACTCAAAATAATAACTCAAATTAGTTTATGAATTAAAAAAATAAGAAATAGAAAAAGTATCTATTTCTTATTTTTGGTTATCTATTATTACCAGATGTATCAATATGTTTGATGGGTTAATCGATGACATTCGAAAATTTGCGAGTTTAGTTTTAACTGTGGTGTTAATTGGTTACTTAACTTTATTCGTTGTAGGTATTGCTGGTTTTATCTATACCATTTTAGCTATTCTTGCAATGAATAAGGGCGAAGATTTTGTTGTTCCATTTACGATTGAAATCATTAAATAAAACGAAATAGAGGCTGGGACATAATTTCTAACAAATTAGCCAGTAAATGAGTTTATTATAAATTCATTTACTGGCTTCTTTATTTACAATACTACGTATTGTTGGCTCGCTTTCTTAGGGGACAGCTTCAGCCTGTAGTCTTCAGCTTGTCCTGTTCCCTCAAGAGTCTCGCCAAAATACTTTGTATTTATATGTAATTT